>ERZ1463036.132-NODE-132-length-16497-cov-9.499392_pt1 | contig 16497 bp, 15 predicted proteins | sample MGYA00564485_ERZ1463036 | MGnify/ENA primary metagenome ERZ1463036 (study PRJEB39244, sample SAMEA3635127) | Helicobacter pylori | study: EMG produced TPA metagenomics assembly of PRJEB11511 data set (Assembly of a 5300-year-old Helicobacter pylori... | reverse complement strand
ATAATGGTAGCAATAAAAGCACCTTACTTAATTTAGACAAAGTAAAAAACATAGAAGTTAGTTCAAAAACTTCAAGATGTGGTGGATGCTCAAATAATTGTTTATTAACAATAAATAAATTTTATGATGAATTATTCATATCAGGAAATAGATGCGAGAGGGGAGAAGCTTTATATAATGATAATAAAATAAAAGAAAATAAGATAAATCTTTATAAATATAAATATAATCGAATATTTAACTACAAGCCATTAGAAAAATCTAAAGCATTTAGAGGTGAAATAGGTATTCCAAGAGTATTAAATATATATGAAAACTATCCATTTTGGCATACTTTTTTTACAAATATGGGATTTAGAGTAGTTTTATCTAAACGTTCATCAAAAGATTTATATGAAAAAGGAATATCATCTATAACATCAGACACAATTTGCTATCCAGCTAAGATGGTACATGGGCACATAAAAGATTTAATAGAAAAAGATATAAAATATATTTTTTATCCTTGTGTAGTTAATGAAAAAAAAGAAGATGAACGATGTGACAACAACTATAATTGCCCAATAGTTATATCTTACTCAGAAGTTATAAAAAATAATATAGATGAAATAAAAAATATAAATTATATTAATCCTTTTATAAGTCTAAATAATCGTGAGAAACTTATTAAAAACTTATATGAAGAACTATTTAAGTACTTTAATATATCTAAGACTGAGGTAGAAAAGTCTCTAGATAAGGCATATATAGAACAAGAGAGATACAGAAAAGATATAGAAATTGAGGGAGAAAAAGCCTTAAAAGAGATTTATGATAAAAATGAAAAAGGTATAGTTTTATGTGGAAGGCCATACCATATAGATCCGGAGATAAATCATGGAATACCAGAACTTATAAACTCTTTAGGAATAAATGTATTAAGTGAAGATTCTATATGTCACTTATCTAAAATAAATAAATCACTTAGAGTAGTTGATCAGTGGGTATATCACCATAGAATGTATAAAGCAGCAAGTTTTGTAAAAGAAAGTTCTAATTTAGAACTTGTTCAACTAAATTCATTTGGATGTGGTGTAGATGCTATTACAATAGATCAAGTCAAAGAAATCTTAAATGAGAAATCTAAAATTCATACAGTTATAAAAATTGATGAGGGAAATAATCTAGGTGCAGCTAAGATAAGGATAAGGTCATTAAAAGCTGCAATAGAAGAAAGAAAAAATAATAAATATATAGAAAATGATCATATCGAATATAAAAAAGGTAGAATAAATAAAAAACATACTATATTAGTACCTCAAATGTCACCTATACATTTTCAATTTTTTAAAGAAACAGTAAATTTAAGTGGGTATAATTTGGTTATTTTAGAAAATATAAAAAGAGAAATAATAGATGAAGGATTAAAATATGTAAGTAACGATGCATGTTACCCTGCAATAATAGTTATAGGTCAAATTATAGAAGCGTTAAAAACTGGTAAGTATGACTTAAATAATACTTCTGTAGCTATAACACAAACTGGTGGAGGATGTAGAGCTACTAATTATATAGGATTTTTAAGAAAAGCCCTTTATGATTCTGGATACAAAGATATACCTGTAATATCCTTAAGTGTAAATGGAATAGAGAAAAACGGATTATCAAAACATATTACACTTAGTATGGCTAATAGATTGTTAATGTCTTGTATATATGGAGATTTATTGATGAAAGTTTTATATAGAACAAGACCTTATGAAAAATATATAAACAGTGCTAATAAATTGTATAATAAATGGGTTTGCATATGCAAAGAATCATTAAAAAAAGCTAGTATATTAGAGTTTAAGAGAAATATAAAAAGTATAATATATGATTTTGATAATTTAGAGTTAATAGATACAAAAAAGCCTAAGGTTGGATTGGTAGGAGAAATATTAGTAAAATTTCACCCTCTTGCAAACAATTATTTAGTTGATATTATAGAATCTGAAGGTGGAGAAGCAGTAGTACCTGAGCTATCTAACTTTTTACTTAGTTGTTGTTTAAATGCAGAATATAAATTTAAATATTTAGAGGGAAAATGGATAAATAAAGAATTAGGAAATTTATTTATAAATACAATGAATATTTATCAAAGCACTTATAATAAAGAATTAATGAAAAGCAAAAGGTTTATTCCTCCAAAAAATATAAGAACTATATCTAAGTATACTGAAAATGTAATATCATTAGGAAATCAAACAGGAGAAGGTTGGTTATTGACAGGAGAAATGTTAGAGTTATTAGAAGATGATATTAAAAATATTATATGCATGCAACCTTTTGGGTGCCTTCCAAATCATATAACAGGAAAAGGTCAAATAAAGAAAATAAAAGAAATGTATAAAGATGCAAATATAATAGCTATTGATTATGATTCATCAGCAAGTGAAATAAATCAAATAAATAGAATTAAATTAATGTTATCAACAGCATTAAAAAATAATTTTTAAAGTATGAATTAAGCCCCTTAAAATAGATAGAATGTAAAGTTATTAGATAACACTACTTTAAGGGGAATCTTTATGTAAGGAAATAATTCAAATATGTGTTTAAAAGAAGAGATTGAAAATGCTATAATATTATATAAAATCAATTTAAGTTAAAATGAAAAAGATAATTAGTATAATAGATAGTTATATACATTGATATAACAACGATTAATTTAAATCTTAGCTAAAGTTTATTATTTATGATATAATCAAGAAGTACTGCATGGAAGGAGGAAAACATTATGAAAGAAATAAACAGTGCTATATCTTCAGAATACTTAAGATACAAAATAGATGAAGATATAATCATATATCAAGGTAGATTTTGTATTTATTTAGATAAAAAATATAAATGTAGCGGAATAGTGTATTATAAAATGACTCCTCCAGTATCTATAAACTTTAAAGCACAAATACTTTCTGCATATGATGAAGATATAGACTTAGATTTAGATTATGATAATGCAATACTTGAAATTTATGGATATAAGCCAATTTCGATAAGTATAAATTCGATAAATGATTTTAATATAGAAGGATATACAAATGATAGCTATATAAAGTCAAAAAATGCATATGTAGATTATATAGATTTTCATATAATAAACTTAGATAAATTTCCGGGAACACTTATAAAACACGTGGATAAGTTGTTCGCAGGTAGAATTCAATTTGAAATTAATGACTTTGTAGTTACAATAGATAAAAGGTATGATTATAGAAAAGAATTAAATGAAAAACTAAAATCTAAATCTGGTAGTATAATAACTCATATAGGGAGAGTTCAAAGAAAAGATAAAAAACAATTTAAAACTAATAATATAATAGATTTTTTAGATAGGATATCAATAGCACTTAGCTTTATGTGTGGAAGGCATATTGGAATATGCTTAGCTAAAGGGTATCAAGGAAATAACAATGTCTATAGGTTATGGAGAGAAAACATAGTAACTCCATTTAAGTTTGTACCAACTTGGACAGATACTATATCAAATCACCATAATATAGAAAAGTATATGTCTTTAATGTGCAAAAAACTAGAAGATGGATATTGTGGACAAGTTATAAAAAATGTAATAGATTGGTATATAGAATCATTAGGTGAGATAACAATAGAAAATAATATAATATCAATTCAAATTGCATTAGAAGCACTATCTTATATGATACTTGTAGAGCAAGAACAAATACTTAATGATGATGAATTTGACTTAAATAGTGCAGCTAAAAATATAAAAATGGTACTAGATATATGTAAAATCCCATATGGAATGGAAGAATTAGATCTATTTGATGATTGGACTAAAACAAGATTTGATGATGGGGTAGATCTAGTAATATACTTTAGAAATAAAATAGTGCATCCAAGCAGAAGAGATAATAGAGCAAATCTTAGTGTTGAGGATATGTGGAATATAATACAAATAGGGACAAAGTATTTAGAACTAATAGTATTATCTTTTATAGGATATAAAGGAGAATTTTCTAATAGACTAAATGAAAGATGGTTTGGGGAAGTAGAAGTAGTTCCATGGAATAAGTTTGATTAAAAGTATAGCTGTTGGGTAAATATAAAATAAAATGTTAACTAAAAGGGTGAGACAAATGATAAAATTATATGGATATTCAAAATGATCGACTGTAAGAAAAGCCAAGGCTTGGCTTAAGGAAAATAACTTAGAATTTGAGGATATTGAAATAGTTAAAAATCCTCCAACTAAAGAAGAATTAAAAAAAATGTATGAACTAAGTGGATATGAATTAAAAAAATTCTTTAATACTAGTGGTGTAAAATATAGAGAGCTAGGGCTTAAAGATGTAGTTAAAACTGAGAATGATGATAAATTACTAGATATATTATCTAGCGATGGAATGCTTATAAAAAGGCCTATAGCATTTGATGGAAAACATGTTGTGGTAGGTTTTAAAGAAGAGGAATGGAAAGAAAAATTACTATAAAACAAAAGCTGTGTTGTATAATTTATAACACGGCTTTTTGTATTAAAAATAATGTCAAATTATATACCTAAATCATATAATGTATAGGGCTATTTACTATAGCTTAAGTACTATAAAAGGAGAATTAATTATGGTAAAAAAGGTATATATAGATCCAGGTCATGGTGGAAATGATAGTGGAGCTATTGGTATTAATAATCTATATGAAAAAAATATAAATATAGAAGTATCTAAAAAGGTAGAGAAATTATTAAAGAAACAAGGAATAGAAGTAAGGTTAAGTAGGTCTGAAGATAAAACAATATCTTTAGAAGATAGAGTTAGTGATGCAAATAGTTGGGGTGCAGACTGTTTTGTATCTATTCATTGTAATTCATTTAATGGCACAGCTAACGGTATAGAGACGTACTCTCATACATCATCAACTAAGGATTTAGCAAATTATATACATGAAGAATTGCTAAAAAACAAAGCATATACTAAAAATAGAGGAGTAAAGACTGCTAATTTTTATGTAATAAGAAATACTAATATGAGAGCATGTCTTATAGAGCTTGCTTTTATAGATAATCAGGAAGATTACAAAATTCTTACTCAAAAGCAAGAAGCATTAGCAGATGGGATAGCAAGAGGCATATGTAGATATTTAAATATAACGTATACTCCAGTTGACAATGATGTTAATAAACCTATAACACCTATAGATAATAGGGATACTTTATATAGGGTAGTATGTGGCTCATATAATAATAGATTGAATGCTGAAAAAAGAATAGAAGAGTTAAAAGAAAAAGGATTTAATGATGCTTTTATAGTTATATACAAGAAGGAATAAGTAATAGATTAATTAATAAAATCCCAGAGAAATATTACTCTGGGATAAATTAATTATATTCTAGTTTTCTTTTACATATATTTTAGGAATATATATAGTTAAATTATCTAAATTAATAATACTTTCGTAAATTACTTTAGCATTAAGTTTCATGTCGCTATTTTGTAACTCTAAAGAAAGTATAGTGTTATTATAGTTACATATATCTAATGTTTTTTTATCCTCTTTAAATTTTAACTTTATGTTTTTGTTACATCTAAGAAAATTTTGTAAGATGTCATAATAATTCATAATAGTCATCCCTCCCCCTTTACTATTTTAATATTACAATAAATATATAAAAAACTCAATTTTAAAGTAAAGAGAAATTAAAGTTTGCTTTATATTATAACATTATATATAATTAATTTATTAAATAAGGGAGAGGTGTATTTGTGGAATTAAATGATAAGCTAGAAAAATTAAAAAATATATTAGCTAAATTAGACAATGTAGCTATAGCTTATTCTGGAGGAGTAGATAGTAATTTTTTACTTAAAGTAGCTAAAGATGTATTAGGTGAAAAAGTAGTGGCTATAACTTTAAATGCTATGATGCATAGTGAAAAGGAAATAAACGAAGCAAAAAAGTACGCAAATGAATTTGGTGTTAAGCACCTAGTTATAGATATAGATAATTTAGAATTAGATGAGTTTATCGAAAATAAAAAAGATAGATGCTATCATTGTAAAAAATATGTGTTTAATACTATTAAAAAGATAGCAAAAGATAATAATATAGAGTATGTACTAGATGGAACAAATATAGATGATTTAGGTGATTATAGGCCAGGGCTAAAAGCACTAGAGGAATTAAATATTATAAGTCCATTAAAAGAGTGCAATTTAACTAAAAAAGATATAAGAGTATTATCGAAAGAAATGGGACTAAAAACATATAATAAGCCGGCTTTTGCATGTCTTGCAACTAGAGTCCCATACAATACAAGAATTACTAAAGAACTTCTTACAAAAATAGAAATGAGCGAGCAATATTTAGCAGATTTAGGATTTAATCAGTTTAGAGTAAGAATACATGAAAATATTGCTAGAATTGAAGTTGGATTTGATGAGATAGATAAGTTTTTTATTAAAGAAGTACTTAAAAACACTAGTAATAAATTTAAAGAATTTGGATTTGAATATGTTACCCTAGATATGAATGGATATGAAATGGGTAGTATGAATAAAGATATAAGCAACTAAGGAGGACGTATGAAAAGTTATACATTAGTATCACCATGCTTTTTTGGTATGGAAAAAATGCTAGCAAGAGAAATAAAAGAACTAGGTTTTGAAATAGTAAAAACAGAAGATGGTAGAGTAACTTATAAAACTGGAGAAGATGGTATCGCTAAAGCTAATATGTGGTTAAGATGTGCAGAAAGAGTACACCTTAAAATTGCTGAATTTGAAGCTAAAACTTTTGACGAATTATTTGAAAATACTAAGAGAATAGATTGGTCAAGATACATTCCTTATGAAGCTGAATTTCCAGTATCAAAAGCATCATCTATAAAGTCAAAGTTATATAGTACTACACATATACAATCAATAGTAAAAAAAGCTATAGTAGATAGTTTAAAAGCTAAGTATATGGAAAGAGGACTACTAAAAGAATGTAAAGAAAAATATCCTATATATGTATTTATACATAAAGATATAGTAACTCTTTACATAGATACAACAGGAGATGCTCTTCATAAAAGAGGATATAGAGAAAGAGCTAACAAAGCACCTATAAGAGAAACTTTAGCTGCTGGTATAGTTGATTTAACACCTTGGAAACCAGGTAGAATATTGGTTGATCCTATGTGTGGTTCGGGGACTATGCTTATAGAAGCAGCTATGAAAGCTATAAATATGGCACCAGGTATGAATCGTGAGTTTATATCTGAAAAGTGGAGAACTATAGATAAAAAAATATGGTGGGATGTTAGAAAAGATGCCTATGAGAAAATAAATGAAGATGTAGATTTTAAAATATATGGATATGATATAGATGAAGAAACTATAGAAATAGCTAAAGAAAATGCAGAAATAGCTGGAGTTGATAAATATATAGAATTTAATGTTTTAGATGCAACTAAATTTAAAAGTGATGAAGAGTATGGGTTTATAATAACAAATCCACCTTATGGAGAAAGACTTGAAGACAAAGAAAGTGTCCAAATGCTATATAGAAATTTAGGAAAGGCCTTCTTTAGACTTAGAAATTGGTCATATTATTTAATAACTTCTTATGATGAATTTGAAAAAGAGTTTGGAAAACAAGCTGATAAAAAGAGAAAGTTATACAATGGAATGTTAAAAACAAACTTATATCAATATATAGGTCCAAAACCACCTAGAAAATAGTAATATTTAACCCTCTAATATACTATATATAATATAAAGAGTATTTTAGGGGGTGTATTTATGTTTAGAGTTAATAGTAAAAATCGAAAAAAATCACCTAAAGAAAAAACAATTAAGGCACCTAAATATGAAGAGGATTTAAATGAAGTCATACTTAATGATTTCCTTACTGAAGAAAGAAAAAATAATGATGAGTTAGAAAAAGATGTTAAGTCAAAAAAATCAAATAAGTTAAAGGTAAATTTAGGCCTAGGAAGCAAAAAATCTAAACCAAAAAACTCTAAGAAACATCAAGAAGAAAAAGATTTAGCACAGGTAGAGGAAAAAAATAGTAAACAAGTAGAAGAAAAGATCAAAAATAGCAATAATCCTAGCAAAAAGAGTAAAAATCAAAAAAGTAATAAGTCAGCAACTAAGAAACCTTCTAAAAATAATAAGATAAAACCAAAAGAAGAAGTTAGCTATAAAAAAGTCAAAAGTAAAAAGTCTTCAAATCAAAAAGGAAAAAAAGTAAAACCTTTAAGTGATGAAAGTAATATATATGTAGATGAAAATCAACTTAGTAATGAAATTAATTCTGACGGATATTATGAAATTGAAGCAGATGATTCAGTAGGATTTAGAACTATACAAGAAGAGTCATCTAATGAAGATAATGTAGTGGAAAGTGAAGAAAGCAGCAATAAATTTGAAAATATAGTTTGGTCAGAAGAAAAGTTTCCAAAAAAATAAAGCTGTTAAAATCATATATAAATAAAAAAAATAAATAGTGATAAAATAAAAAAGCTTAGTTATTCTAAGCTTTTTTTATATATTAAGGAGAAAAAATATGACTAGTAAAGAGATATTTAATGAGGTAGATGAAATATTACTTAAAAGTAATAAACCTTCTAAAGATATAAGAAGGTTAATTGAAAATGGAGAATTTGATAAAGAGCCATTTGAAATGATAAAAAATCTAGAGAAGGTAGAACAAAATCTAAAATATCATCCAGAAGGAAATGTATTAAATCATATACTATTAGTAGTTGATAAAGCTAGTGAAGTAAAAAAACTTTCAGAAAATGAAAGAGTATTTATGTGGTCAGCTTTACTTCATGATCTAGGAAAACTTACAACGACAAAAATTAGAAGGGGCAAAATAACATCCTATAATCATGATATAGAAGGTGAAAAAATTGGTAAAGTTTTTTTAGATATGGTAAGTAATGACAAAAAATTTAATGAAAGTGTATCTAAAATGATAAGATATCACATGCAACCATTATTTTATGATAAAAATCTTCCTTTTTTTAATCCACAAAATATGATAAATGATGTAAAATATAAAGAGATAGCATTATTATCTTTTTGTGATAGATTAGGAAGAGGAAATTTAAGTTTAGAGACTATAAATAATGAAAAGGAAAGAATAGAAAAGTTTAAACAATATTTTAAACCATACAAAGGATAGGAGGTTTTAGATGAAATTTTTTAAGTTATTAATTGGGGCTAGCTTAATTGTATTTTTAACAACTGGATGTAGTATAACTTCAGAATCTCCTGAAGAGCTTATTAAAGATAAGCCTTTATATAATCAAAATGAATCAGATTTATATAAAGGTATAAAAAAATTACTAACAAAACAAACATCTTTGTTACAGCCAAATAATTCAAAAGAAGCAGCAAAAATAAATGAGGTAGATTTAGACAATGATGGAGAAAAGGAATTAGTAGTATTTCAAAAGAAAGAAAGCCAAGATGATAAAAAAGATGAAGTGGGATTTATTGTATTAACTAAGAATCCTGATGGTACATATACAAATAAAGAAAAAGCTTATTCACTTCAAGAAGGTGAAGAAATACAATATGCTAATTTTTATGATTTAAATAATGATGGAAAAAAAGAAATAGTACTTCTTATAAAATCAGAGGGAAAAACTAATATGTATATATATAATTTTATTGATGATGAAGTAAAAAAAGTATACATATTAGATCCTACATGGTTAGAAGATAGTAAAAATCTTTTAGATATGAAAGTAAAAATTGGATATATTGATGGAGATGATAAGTTAGATATATTAATGCTACATTTTAATCCAAAGACTAATAAAGCATATGCAAGTTTAGCTAACTTTGATAAAGGCCTTAAGCTTGTTAACTATGTTGAGTTTGATAATATAAAAAGTCTGAATAATTCATATATAACATTAGGCACTATATCAACTGAAAATAAAAAGGGTAAAACAATTGAACATAAAGGCATAGTACTTGATATGCCTATACTTAAAAATGATAACTATATAACACAGATATTGTACTTAAAAGATGGTAAATTAAAAAAAGCATTTAAAGATGACGATAAAAGTATAATGAAGCCATACTACATACCAGTAGAGGATATAAACAATGATAAGGTTATAGATATACCTATAGTAAATGGAAGTGGAAATATATATACTTCAAAAACCTCAGCAACTATAAGCTGGTATAGATGGAATGGAAAAGAAAATCTAGAAGATTCATCATTATTATTTACAATTCAGATATATTATAATTATCAATATAAATTTAGCCTTTTAATACCTAATGAACTAGTAAACAAGTTCTATATAGAACAAGATTATCAAGAGCAAAGTAGTGATGTATTATTTAAATTCTATTATTATGATATACTAGAAACAAAACCTAAAGAATTATTTACAATAGCTGTTGTTAATAAAAATATAATTGATGAAAATAAAAAGAATGTCAATCAATCGTCAATAACACTTGGTGAAAATAACGATTATACTTTCACATTATATATAAACAACTTAGAACAATTAAAAAAATTAAAAATAAATGAAGAGGCATTGAAAGAGTATTTCTCACTTATATATTAATTATTGGGAGGTTTAATATGAAGGAAAAAATATTAATATTAGAAGATGAAATAGGAATAAGAAGTTTTGTTAGTATAAACCTAAAAAGGGAAGGATATGAAATAATAGAAGCAGGAACAGGACAGGAAGCATTAGAAAAAATAAGCAAAGAACCAGATATAAAGCTAGCTCTTTTAGATGTTATGCTTCCAGATATAAGTGGTATAGAAGTATGTAAGTTTATTAGACAAAACTTTGATCAGGTAGGTGTAATAATGCTTACAGCTAAAGCACAGGAAGATGATAAAATCGAAGGGTTTATATCAGGTGCAGATGATTACATGGTGAAGCCTTTTAGTATAAAAGAACTATTAGTAAGAGTATCAGCGCTTTTAAGAAGAGTTAAAAAAGACGAAAATTTATCAAAGGGAAATGAGATAGTATCAGATTCATTTGTATTAAATTTAGATAAAAGGAAATTATTCAAAGATAATGAAGAAATAGAACTTACACCTACTGAATTTTCAATAGTTAAATACTTAATGAAAAATTCAAATCAATCATTAAGTAGAGATCAAATACTTAATGAAGTGTGGGGAACTAATTATTTATATGATTTTAAAATTGTAGATGTAAACATAAGAAGAATAAGAAATAAAATAGAAGAAGACCCATCTAAGCCTAAATATATACAAACAGTTTGGGGTTATGGATACTGTTTTAGAAAGGAAGAATGATATTGTTACATTTTGAAGGCTTAAGAAAGAAGATAATAAAAAATTATTTTACCATAATAATTATAACTGTTATATTATTTGAAGGTCTTTTTATGTTTTATGTACAAAACTACTATTATGATTATGTAAGTCAAATTTTAAAAAGTGAAGCAAATAATATAAATAGACAATATAATAATAACATAGTAAATGAAGCTGATAGCTTTGAAAATAAAGTAAATGCTATACTACAAAAAGAAAACAAAATAAATGCTATATTACAAAAAGAGCACTCAAGTAGTGATTCAAAATTTGCTATTTCAATTATAGATAAAAACTCAAAGATGATTATAGATCAATATGGATTTAAAACTAACGTAGATGTAAATGGAGAAGATATAAGTAGAGCTTTAAAAGATGAGAATAATTTGACTCCATATGTATATAAAATTCCTGAAACGGGGGAGCATGTTATGAGTATATCTGTTCCTCTTAAGACTAACAATATAATAGAAGGTGTAGTAAGATATACTATTTCTTTAGAAGAGATAGATTCAACTATATTTAGAGTAATACTTGGATTAGTATTAGCAGGAATTTGCATATTGCTAATAGCAATATCTTTAAGTCTTAGATTTGCAGAAACTCTTATACAGCCTCTTAGAGAATTAAAACAATTTGCAAATGAACTAGCACATGGAAACTACAGTATAAAACTTAAAAATGTTAATATATCAGATGATGAAATAGGTGATTTAGCAGAAACTTTCATACATATGGCAGAGGAAATAGACAAAAGTGAAAAGTTAAAAGAAGAATTTATATCATCTATATCTCATGAACTTAGAACTCCTCTTACATCTATAAAAGGATGGAGTGAGACACTTTCTTATGAAGGTATAGGCAAAGAAGAGTTAGACCTAGGCTTAGGTATTATACAAGATGAAACAGAAAGACTTATAAAGTTAGTTACAGAATTACTTGATTTTTCTCGCCTTGCATCTGATAGAATAAAATTAAAAATAGATTTAGTAGATATAAGAAAATTATCAGTAGGTGTTGTTAATCAGTTGAAAGTTAAATCTAGTGAAAAAAATATAGATTTATCTGTAGAATTTATAGGAGATTATTTTGAACCTATACAAGGAGATAAAGATAGACTAAGACAAGTTTTAATAAATTTAATACAAAATTCTATCAAGTTTACAGATAACAATGGATTTGTAAAGCTTATAGTATCTCAAAATGAGGAGTATACAACAATAAAAGTTACTGATAATGGTTGTGGTATAGAAACAGAAAATTTAGATAAAGTACTAGATAAATTCTTCCAAGAAGATTATAACAAAGCAGGTAGTGGTTTAGGGCTTGCAATAAGTAATGAAATTGTAAAACTTCATGGTGGATATATGAATCTAGATAGTGAAAAAGGTGTTGGAACAACTATGACGATAGTTGTAAAAAATAAACTTTTAGAATCTATAGATTATTAAATAGTATTAAATATCATAAAAATAGGATATACTTAGATAAAGTATATCCTATTTTTATATAATTAAGGATTATAAATTAATGAAAAGAGGAACAAAATGAGAAATATAAAAATGACAATAAAATATGATGGCTCAAGATATAAGGGGTTTCAAAGATTAAAAGATAATGATATGACAATACAAGGAAAGATAGAAGATGTTCTTAGTAAAATGACTAACGAACATATAGAAATAATAGGATCTGGAAGAACTGATATGGGAGTTCATGCAAGAGGACAGGTTGCTAATTTTAAGACAAATTCTGAGTTAAGTTTAAAAAAAATGCAAGATTATCTATATAATTATCTACCGGAAGATATAGTTATAACTGAACTAGAAGAAGTTGAAGAAAGATTTCATAGTAGATATAATGTTAAGTCAAAAACTTATTTATATAAAATAGATAACAATAAATATCATGACCCATTTACTAGAAGATATACTACTCATATAGAAAAAAAACTAAATATAGATTTAATGAGAGAGGCAAGTGAATATTTAGTTGGGGAGCATGATTTTACTAGTTTTGCTTCTTCTAAATCTAAGAAAAAATCAAATGTTAGAGAAATACATTCAATAGTAATAAATGAAAATAATAATATGATTGATATATATGTTCAAGGTAATGGATTTTTATATAATATGGTAAGGATAATAGCGGGAGCATTAATAGATGTTGGGTCTAAAAGAAAAACTCCACAAGACATAAAAATAATGCTAGAAAATAAAGACAGATCTAAATCATCTGATACGGCACCAGCTAAAGGACTTTGCTTATATAAAGTTACATATTAATACTAAAATAGATGGGAGAAATCCCATCTATTAGAATATATGATTTAAGTCAAACTGTTCATTTTCTATTATATTATGTAATGCATTCTTTATTCTTTGTATCTGTTCAAGTGACATACCTTTATCTTTAGCACAAATAGAACCTTGAAGAATATCTAAATATAAAGATACTTCTCCAAAATACTCATGATTAAATACTTTATACCAAGAATCCTTACTTTCATTAAAGCTTGTGTCATATTCATCTAAAGCTTTTTTAGCACTATCCCAATCACCATCCTTTATATGAAGTTCTATTGATTCAGCTTTTTCAGTGTATAATTTAGCAAAATCATCAAATTTATCAAGAGAATAAAAACTAAATAATAAAAATAAAACTGTCCAAATAAGTGAACATATTAAAGCCTTCAATAAATTTCACCTCATATCTATCAATTTATCTTGTTTGTATAAATACCTTATCATTTTCATCAATACTTAATAATAAGATATCTTTTTTATTTTTTATATTTTTTTTACTTAATATTTCATATAGCCATTTTTTATCTTTTCCAATAATTCTAAGATTTTTATCTATAATATAACCATCTATTATAAGAGACATAGGAAGATGTTCAAAGCATTTTGTAGGGATATCTTTGTATGATGGTGAAGGTAATATACTTAAATTGCCATCTGTTTCAAGTATTGCATATTGAACATCACAAACCTTAAAATACCCTTCAATTCTAAGTTGTTCAAGAAGTTCATCTATTGTAACTCTTTGTTTTTCTAATTCCTTATAATCTATTTTGCCTTTATTTATTAAAATAGATGGAGCCCCGCATAAAAAAGTTCTAACTTTTCTATTTTTTAAAGTTATATAAGAAACAACTATTTGAATAAGCGTAAGGCCTGTAACAGAAGCTATACCATTAATTAAAGGTATATTATTGTTTTCCATAGGCAATGCAGCAACTTCTGCTATTAAAAGAGTTATTACTAAATCAAATGTATTCATTTCTGCTATTTCGCCTTTTCCCATAATTCTCAAAGATATTAAAACAACCATATAAAGTAAAATACTTCTTACCAATACTAACACCATAATTATTTTCCTTTCACATTATATGATAAGTTATTTTACCCTTATTTATAAATTATGATACATAAAACTTAAATTTAATATCTTTAAAATAATTTATAAATTTGATATAATATGGTTTAGTAAATTTGTTTGAAAATAAATAAATATTAATATAAATGTGTAGTTTATTTAAAATTACTGAGGAGATGAAATAGATGAGCAAAAGAAAACAAATAGAAGTTCCTATAGAAAAAATAAAAGAACAAGATAAGTTTATAGATGCAATAAAAGAACAAAACACTAGATATTATGCAATACATCAAGCAAAACCTAGATATTTGATACAAACATTTGGATGTCAAATGAATGAACATGATTCTGAAAAACTATGTGCTATGCTTGAAGCTATGGGGTATGAAAAAGGATTGACTGCTGGAGAATGTGATTTAATAATATACAATACTTGTGCGGTTAGAGAAAATGCAGAATTAAAGGTATATGGTAATTTAGGTCAGTTAAAAGGTCAAAAAAGAAAAAATCCTAATTTAAAAATAGCAGTTTGTGGATGTATGATGCAACAACCTCATGTTGTTAAAGAATTAAAGTCAAAATATAGACATGTTGATTTAGTATTTGGAACACATAATCTATACAAATTCCCTGAATTATTAGTTAAGTCAATGGATGAAAATACTATGTTAGTTGATGTATGGGATGTTGATGGTGAAGTTGTAGAAGGTTTAAGAAGCAATAGAAAATTTGAACTTAAAGCTTTTGTAAATATAATGTATGGTTGCAATAACTTCTGTACTTACTGTATAGTACCATACACTAGAGGTAGAGAAAGAAGTAGAAAGCCTGAAGATATAATATCTGAAATAAAAGAATTGGTAGCTAATGGGACAAAAGAGGTTACATTACTTGGGCAAAATGTTGATTCATATGGAAAAACACTAGAAGAACCAATAAGCTTTGATAAGTTGCTTAGAATGGTAAATGAAATAGAGGGAATAGAAAGAATCAGATTTATGACTTCTCATCCTAAAGATATATCTGATGAAGTTATATATGCTATAAGAGATTGTGACAAAGTATGTGAATTTTTACACTTACCAGTTCAATGTGGAAGTTCAACTTTACTTAAAAAGATGAATAGACACTATACTAAGGAATATTATTTAGAAATTATAGAAAAAGCTAAAAAAGAAATACCAGATATAGCATTTTCTACTGATTTAATGATAGGATTCCCAGGTGAAACAGAAGAAGATGTATTAGATACTATAGATGTAGTTGAAAAAGTAAGATATGACTCAGCATTTACATTTATATATTCAAAGAGAGAAGGAACTCCAGCAGCTAAGATGGAAGATCAAATACCAGAAGATGTAAAACACGAAAGATTTAATAGAGTACTAGACAAAGTTAATGAAATAGTTGCTCAAATAAATAAAAGTTATGTAGGTAAAACTGTTGAAGTTTTAGTTGAAGGAAAAAGTAAAACTGATGATAATAAGTTTACAGGAAGAACAAGACAAAATAAGTTAGTAAACTTTGAAGCTAAAGAGGATGAAGATTTAATAGGAAAGTTAGTAATGGTTGATATAACTAGTGCTACTAACTTCTCATTAGTAGGAAAAATAAAATAAATAAAAAAGGTATCTCTTGTGTAATTTCAAGAGATACCTTTTTATTTAAAATATAGAATATTAACTAGATGTATATAAGAATTAACAAAATTTTTAATTATTAAGGAAGTAATTAACATTTCTAATTAGATATTATAGATAAAAAGTTTTCTAGATCGGAAGAGCACACGTCTGAACTCCAGTCACC
>ERZ1463036.131-NODE-131-length-16559-cov-26.097794_pt1 | contig 16559 bp, 20 predicted proteins | sample MGYA00564485_ERZ1463036 | MGnify/ENA primary metagenome ERZ1463036 (study PRJEB39244, sample SAMEA3635127) | Helicobacter pylori | study: EMG produced TPA metagenomics assembly of PRJEB11511 data set (Assembly of a 5300-year-old Helicobacter pylori... | reverse complement strand
AATAAGCGTGGAGTAGGAACTATAGAAAATATATATTCTGTAAAGAAAGAGGGAGATATTATATGTTTAAATTAATTATTTTATTTATAATATTTTTAATATTTTCTTATTCGGGATATATATATGGAGAAAAATTTAATAATAGATATAAAATTTTACAAGAAATACTTAAGGCCATAAATATTTTACAAAATGAAATTATGTACAATAGTACAGCTCTTCCAGAAGCATTGAATGTGGTTTCAGAAGTATGCAGAGATCCATTAAGTTTATTGGTAAAAGATGTATCTAGATTAATTTATAAGGCAGAAGAAAATAGTATTTTTGATATGTTTAAGATATCATACGAAAAATATAAAGAAGATTTATGTTTAAAGAAGGAAGATATTAGAATTATATCAGATTTTTTAAAGTCTCTTGGAGAACTAGGGGTATATGGACAAGAAAAAATGTTTGAATTAGCAAAAGCTAATTTAAATATTAATATAAAGGATGCACAAATTATTGCAGAAAAAAATATAAAGTTATATAGATACTTAGGAGTATGTGTTGGTGCTATGATATTTATATTTTTTATTTAAATTGGGAGGGGTTTTATGTTAAACATTAGTATATTATTTAAAATTGGTGGAGCTGGAATATTGTTAATAATACTAGATAAAGTTTTGAAAAGTAGTGGTAAAGATGATATTGCTGTTATAACTAATATAGCAGGGGTAGTTATTATATTACTTATGATAGTTTCAATGATTGGAGATTTATTTCAGTCAGTTAAAACTATGTTTATTTTATAGGTGACAATATGATTATTTTGAAAGTAGTATCATTTGCTCTTGTTGCATTATTCATTATACTTTTATTTAAAAATAGTAGGTCTGACATAGCTGTTTTAATATCTATAATAGCAGGAGCTACAATGCTTATATTTATTTTAGGAGAGCTTCAGCAAATAATAAATTTTCTTAGGGAAATATCTTATAAAGCGGGAATAGACACTGTTTATTTAGGGATAATAATGAAAATACTTGCAATTGCTTATATAGCATCATTTGCATCTGAAGTATGTAAAGATGCAGGGGCGTCTACTATTGGATCTAAAGTTGAATTTGCTGGAAAGATAATGATTTTAACTATGTCAATACCGATACTTATGGCTGTTTTAGATTCTATTTTAAAAATAATTTAGGTGATATATATGAATTTAAAATATAAAAAAATTACTATTACATTATTTATTACTATATTATTTTCTACTATGTTTGTAGCTTTTATTAATTCAAGAGAAATAATAGTAAGTGCTAAAGAAAACTTAATTGATGAGTCTATGAATAAAGAAACAAAAGAAGAGTTAAATAATTTATATAACTATATAAATAATATGAAAACAGATGTTGAACTTATAAACGAATTAAATCCAGCTGAATATATAAAAAGTTATATAAGTGAAGGTCATGGAAACATAAGTTTTGATAAATTAATGAAAAGTGTAGTTAGCTTATTATTTAAAGAAGTTAGGACGGTTCTTAATTTAGTTGTTTCTGTGGTAGTAATAGCAATACTTTGTTCTTTAATTAAGAGTTTGCAAGATGCATTTAAAAATGAGAGTATATCACAAATTGCGTTTTTTGCCTGTTATTCAATATTAATTATGGTATTATCTAAAAGTTTTATAGTATCAATATCTGTGGCAACAGAAGCCATTAATGAAATTGCAAATTTTATGGCGGCTCTTTTGCCTGTATTAGTTACTATGATTGCTCTAGCTGGTGGATTTATGCAAGCCGCAACATTAGATCCTATAATTTTAGCATCTGTAACTTTAATTCCAAAAATATATGTAACAGTAATAATACCTTTAATTTTGATAAGTTTTGTTATGACTTTTGCAAATAATATTTCTAATGAACATAAAATAGATAATTTATGTAAATTATTTAAACAAGTTATTTTATGGTTACAAGGAATAATTATAACTGTATTTATTGCAATACTTACAATAAGAGGAATAACTGCAGATACTATGGATGCGGTTGCGGTAAAAACAGCAAAATTTGCAATAGATAATTTTATTCCTATTGTAGGAAAAACCTTTTCTGATGCAATAACTTCTGTTGCTGGATATTCATTAATAATAAAAAATGCAGTTACTGGAATAGGTCTTATAGTTATAGTATTAGTTTTAATATATCCAATAATTAAATTAATTTTAATGTCTTTTATATATAAATTATCAGCAGCTCTTGTAGAGCCTATAAGTGATAAAAGAATAACTAACTCTATCGCAGCTGTAGGAGATTATTTAATTCTTTTAATGTCTTGTGTAATTAGCGTTAGCTTTATGTTCTTTATTTTGCTTGGAATAATGGCAACAGCTAGTAAATTTATTGTAGGAGGGTAATTAGATAATTGGATTTAATAAAAAATTTTGTGATTATTTTAGTGACATTATTAATATTTATATCAGCAATTGAAATTATAGCTCCAGATAATAGTATGAAAAAATATGTGAAATTTGTATTAGGATTAATTTTAACTGCAGTGATATTAAGCCCTATTTTATCAATAGTATTAGATGGAGAAACTAAGCTTAAAGATTCAATAGATAAATTTCAGAAGCAATATAGTGAGAATGAAAAAAAGAATCAACATAATGAACAAAATGTTTTAAAAATTCAAGAAAAAAATTTTAAAGAAAATCTTTCTAAAAATTGTGAGTCTATGTTAAAAAAACAATTTAAAGATTTAGATTTTTCTTGTGATATAGATTGTGATATAGATATTAAAGATGAAAAATTTTTAATAAAGTTAGTTAATGTAACTATTAAAGATAAAAATATAAAAAAAATTAAGAAAGTAGAAAAAGTTGAAATAAATAAAGAAAATAAGAAAGAAGAAAAGAAAGAAAATAAAAATAGTGAGTTTAAGGAAGTTGTAGATTTTATATCCAAAGAGTTTCAAATTGATGAGAATAAAATTAATATATATAAAGTGGAGTAAAGGGGATTATTTATGAATAAAAAAAAGTTTAAGGAAATTTTAGATGAATTTTTAAGTAAAAAACATATAAATGTTTTAATTATCATAATAATAATTATAGTTTTCTTAACTACAGCTTTAAGTGTAATAATTAAAAATGAAAATAATCAAGCTAAAGAAACTCTAAGCAGTGAATTAGAGAAAGAGATAAATAATGAAAGGACAAAAGAAAGTAAGGATGAATATGAGGCAAGTCAAAAAGAAGAGCTTACAAATATACTGCAAAATATAAGTGGGGTAGGTTCAGTTAGTGTAATGATGACATTTGAAAGTGGTGAGGTGAAAATACCAGCTTATGATAAAGATACTCAAACTTCAGTAACAGAAGAAGAAGATAGCGAAGGTGGAAAGAGGGTAAATGAGCAAAAAAATGATGGTTCTAAAGTTGTAATGAGTACTAATGATGATGGAAATGAACCATTTGTAATTCAAACAAAAAAGCCTAAAGTAATAGGGGTAGTAGTAGCTGCAGAAGGAGCTGAAAATAGTAAAATTAAATATGAGATTCAAAAGATGGTTTCAACTCTTTACGATTTATCAGTAGATAAAGTTAATGTTCATCCGATGAAAAAGTAAAAGTTAATGTATATATTAAAAATACTTAGCATATAATTCAATAAGTAAAGGATGGGAGGTAATAAAAAAATGAACAAAAAACAATTTGGGATTATTTTTACTCTACTTGGCTTAATAATATGTGTAGGACTTTTAGCAAGTAAACTAAATGAGGGTGGATTCAATGATCCAAGTGATTTAAGTCAAGTAATTGCAAATGAAGAAGAAAAAGAAAAAGAGCAAGAAACTTCAGCACAAAAAGACTTTTTCTATGATGCAAGAGGTGAAAAAGAACAAAAAGATGCAGAAACAATTCAAAATCTAAAAGCTATTGTAGAAGATAAAAATACAACAAAAGAGCAAAAAGCAAATGCTCAAAAAGAATTATTAGAAAAAACTAAACAAAATTCTATTGAAAATAGGGTGGAAATGAACATAAAAAATAAAGGAATAAAAGATGCTATATGTTATGTTGATGGTGATAAAGCAAAAGTATTTGTAAAAACTGAAGGCATAGATCAAAAAATGAGTTTAGAAATTCAAGAAATAGTACAAGATGTTGCTAATGTAAATGATATATCAATAGAAGTAAAAAAATAAATCCGTTGTAATGCAATATCATATTTGATATAATAATTCTAAGATAAATAGTTTTGATATATACAAAACATAGGAGGTCGAATTAGATGGAAAACTTCAATAATGATAGCATTGGAATTGTTAAGATTTCTGATGAAGTTGTTTCAGTTATTGCGGGAATTGCTGCAGAAGAGATTGATGGGGTTATGGAATTCCAACATGGCGTTACAAACAACATATCACAATTACTTAAAGGTAAAAAGTCATCTGGTAAAGCAGTTAAAGTTACGTTAGAAGAAGATAGAGCTAAGATAGAGATGGCAGTTACTGTAGAGTATGGTGTGAAGATTCTAGATGTTATAGGTTCAGTTCAAGAAAATGTTAAAAAGACTGTTGAAGCTATGACTGGTTTAGTTGTAAGTAGTGTAGATGTATATGTTCAAAACATCTATTTACCAAAGAATTCAGAAAAAGAATCAAAGGAGATTTAATCGCACCCTCTGATATTCAGAGGGTGTTTCCTTGTTTGAATATATAATGATTAATACTATTAGAATAAGTCTATAATTTAGAAGAAAAGCATTTTAGGAGGAAAAAATGAGCAGAAAATTATCAAGAGAAAAAGCAATGGAATTAATATTTAGTACTATGTTAACTAAGGAATCACATGGAGAAGCAATTGAAACATTTGTAGATAACTATGAAGGAAACATAAAAGAAATAGATTTAGAATACATAAAAGAAGTCCTAAAAGGTGTTGAAGAAAACAGAGAAGAAATAGATGAATTAATTAAAAGCAATCTTCAAAAATGGAAGATTGATAGAATATCAAAAGTAAATCTTTCAATCTTAAGACTTGCTATATATGAAATGAAATATGTAAGTGATGTTCCAGAAAAAGTTGCTATAAATGAAGCACTTGAAATAACAAAAAAATATTCAGATGAAAAATCAGTTTCATTTGTTAATGGAGTATTAGATAAAATATATAAAAATAAGTAGGTGTTTATATTGGGGAAAGTTATTAATTGCAAGGAAATATCAGAAAAATTAAAAGAGGATATAAAACAATTTATAAATGAAAGAAGAAATAAAGGTCTAATAGTACCAAAAATTTCATCTATTTTAGTTGGCAATGATGGCGGCTCAATATATTATTTGAATTCACAAGAGAAGATAGCAACTTCTCTTGGGGTTTTATTCGATAAAGCAATATTAGAAGAAAATATTACGGAAGATGAGTTAATAGATATAATAAATAAACTTAACTGTGATGAAAGTGTTCAAGGTATAATGATTCAGTTACCACTTCCAAAACATATAAATGAAGAAAAAGTTGTAAATACAATATTAAGCACAAAAGATATAGATTGTTTGACTTATGAAAATATTGGTAGATTATATTCAGGAAATCCTGAGTTTTTACCATGTACACCTAATGCTATAATGACTGTTCTTAAAGAAAACAATATAGATTTATCAGGAAAAGAAGTTGTTGTTGTTGGAAGAAGTAATATAGTTGGTAAACCAGCTTTACAACTTCTATTAAATGAAAATGCTACAGTAACAATATGTCATTCAAGAACAAGAGATTTAAAGAGTGTATGTAAAAGAGCAGATATATTAGTTGTAGCTATTGGAAAGCCAAAATTTATAACAGCTGATTACATAAAAGATGATGCTATAGTTCTTGATGTTGGAACTTCAAGTTTTGATGGTAAAATAACAGGAGATGTAGATTTAGAGGATGTTTTAGATAATGTTTCTATGATTACAAAAGTACCAGGAGGTATAGGATCAATTACTACAACTTTACTTATAAAAAATGTTTGTGAGGCAATTAAGAAAAATGAGAATTAAGGTTTTAAGTGTTTCAGAGGTTAATAACTACATTAAAAAGGTAATAGACAATGATTTTATATTAAGAAATCTCTCTGTAAAAGGAGAGATTTCTAATTTAAAATATCATTCTAGTGGACATATATATTTTTCACTTAAAGATGAAAAAGGTAAAATAAATTGTGTTATGTTTAGAAGTGATTCTTTAGGTCTGGATATAGAACTAAAAGATGGAATGGAAGTAATTGTTAGAGCTAGAGCATCTATTTATGAAGCAAATGGGAGCTTACAGCTTTATTGTACTGAAATTACTCAAACAGGACTTGGGGATCTTTATATAAAGTTTGAGAAATTAAAAGAAAAGCTGTTAAGAGAAGGTCTTTTTGATGATAAAAAGAAAAAGACTTTACCTAAAAATATTAAAAGAATAGGAGTTGTAACTGCTTTAACAGGTGCAGCTATACACGATATATTAAATGTAACCAAAAGAAGAAATTCTTCAGTTGATATAGTTTTATACCCTGCAAAAGTTCAAGGTGAAGGTGCATATAAAACCGTAATAAAAGGTATAGAATATTTTAATAAAAATAAATCTGTTGATGTTATAATTATCGGAAGAGGTGGAGGATCAATTGAGGAACTTTGGAATTTTAATGAAGAGGAATTGGCGTATTCTATATTTAAGTCTAAAATACCTATAATATCAGCTGTTGGTCATGAAGTTGATTATACAATATCAGATTTTGTTGCTGATATTAGAGCAGCTACTCCATCTCAAGGTGCAGAACTTGCAGTAATTAACCAAATAGAGTTAAAAAATGAAATTATAGGATTAAAAACTTTACTAAATAAAAATATTGATAGTATAATAAAGCTAGAAAAAAATAAATTAAATTCAATGGATAAGATATTAAGATTAAATTCACCAATTATTAAAATAAATAATAATTATATGGAGTTAGATTCTATAAGTGATAAGCTAAATACAATAATTAAAACAAAACTTTCAGGAGAAAAAGGGAATCTTAAAGAAATAGCTTCACTTTTAGTTGCAAATAATCCTCTTAATATTTTAAATAAAGGATACACTATTATAAAAAATAATGAAAATAAAATACTAAAAAGTAAAAATGATATAAAAAATAATGAAATAGTTGAAATAGTATTTAAAGATGGAACTTTAAAAGGTAAATTTAGTATTGAATAAAGGAGAAATAATATGGCTAAAAAAGTTAGTTATGAAGATATGCTTTCTAATTTAAAAGATATACTATCAAGGCTTGAAGAAAATGATTTAACTTTAGATGAATCTATAAAAGAATATGAAAAAGGTATAAAACTTGTTAATAAACTTTATAAGACATTAAATGATTATGAAGGAAAGATATCTGTAGTTATAGATGATAAAGAAACGGGGTTTGAAGATATAAATGAATATTAATGACTTAAAGTATGAAATAGATTCTTATTTACGTGATTATTTTAAAAATAAAGGCAGTTATAATAAATTAATTTATGATGCTCAAAGTTATAGTTTGAATATAGGTGGAAAAAGGATAAGGCCAATATTGACACTTCTTACTTATGGACTTTATAAAACAGATGTAAAAAAGGCTATGAAAATGGCATGTGCAATAGAAATGATACATACATATTCATTAATACATGATGATTTACCTTGTATGGATGATGATGATTTAAGAAGAGGTAAACCAACGAATCATAAAATTTATGGAGAAAATATAGCTGTTTTAGCAGGAGATGCATTATTAAATGAAGCAATGATAATACTTATGCAAAGTGCCTTAGAAAATGGAGAAGACGGATTAAAGGCAGCTATTGAAATATCAAAATCTTCAGGATCTGATGGAATGATTGGAGGTCAAGTAGTTGATATTTTAAGTGAAGGTAAAAAAATATCTTTAGAAGAATTAGAATATATGCATTCAAAAAAGACTGGAGAGCTTATAAGATGTTCAGTGATTTCAGGAGCATTATTGGCTAAAGCACCAGAAGAGGATTTATATAAATTAAATGAATTTGCAAAAAAATTAGGTCTTGTTTTCCAAGTTAAGGATGATTTGTTGGATGTAATTGGTTGTGAAGAAAAATTAGGTAAAAAAATACATGCAGATGAAAACAAAGAAAAAACAAATTTTGTTACAGTATATGGAGTAGAAAAGTGCGAGGAAATTTGTAGATTACTTACAGAAGAATGTATTGAATTATTAAATGGATTGTCTGTTGAAGCTAATAATTTAATAGAAATTACAAATAACCTTTTAAATAGGGAATTTTAAAAAGAAGGTTGGGATGATATGAAGGATATTTTAAATAAAATAAAATCTCCTAATGATATAAAAAATTTAACAACTGAAGAACTTAATGAATTATCAGAGGAAATAAGAAAATTTTTAATAGAATCTGTTTCACAGACAGGGGGACATTTAGCTTCAAATTTAGGTGTAGTTGAACTTACATTAAGCCTATTTAAAGAATTTGATTTTAATAATGACAAGATTGTATGGGATGTTGGACATCAAACATATGTACATAAAATATTAACAGGAAGAAAAGAAGGATTTATAAATCTTAGAAAACACAATGGTATGAGTGGATTCCCAAAAAGAAATGAAAGTAAATACGATTTTTTTGATACTGGTCATAGTAGTACATCAATATCCTCAGCTTTAGGATTTGCAAGAGCACGTGATTTAAAGAGAGAAAAAAACAATGTAGTTGCTGTTATAGGTGACGGAGCTTTAACTGGTGGAATGGCTTTAGAAGCATTAAATGATTTAGGTTTTAGAAAAACAAAAATGATTATAATATTAAATGATAACCAAATGTCTATATCAAAAAATGTAGGAGGATTATCATCATATTTAAATAAAATGAGAATGAAACCTAATTATAATAAATTTAAAGAGGAAGTTAATAATAAATTAAATGTTAGTTCAACAGGAAAAAGAATTGCAAAAAAATTAAGTAAAATAAAAGATAGTATAAAGCAACTTGTTGTTCCATCAATGTTGTTTGAAGATATGGGACTTAAATATTTAGGTCCTATAGACGGACACGACATTAATGAAGTAACAAAAGTTTTAAACTATGCAAAGACAATAGATGGACCTGTAATTATACATGTTGTAACACAAAAAGGAAAAGGATATGAACTTGCAGAAAAAAATCCTAATAAGTATCACGGAGTTTCTCCATTTAATTTAGAAAATGGTGAACCAGTAAATACTGCTAGGTCTAGTTATTCTAAAGCTTTTGGTGAGGCTTTAGTAAAAATTGCAGAAGAGGATAAAGATGTAGTTGCTGTAACTGCAGCTATGCCAGATGGTACTGGATTAAATGGGTTTAAAGATAAATTCAAGGATAGATTTTTTGATGTTGGAATAGCAGAACAGCATGCGGTTACTCTTTCAGCAGGAATGGCTTGTGCGGGATTAAAGCCTATATTTGCAGTATATTCAACATTTCTTCAAAGAGGATTTGATCAAGTTCTTCATGATGTTTGCATACAAAACCTTCCAGTTGTTTTTGCAATAGATAGAGCTGGGTTGGTTGGAGAAGATGGAGAGACACATCAAGGAATATTTGATATATCTTACCTTTCAATAATACCTAATATGACTATAATGGCTCCAAAATGCTTATCAGAAATTGATATTATGCTAAGATGGGCATTAAAAAAGGGGACTCCTGTAGCAATAAGATATCCTAGAGGTGGAGATACAATAGATAATATAGATGGATTAAAAAATATAGAATTTTCAAAATGGGAAGTTTTAGATGAAGGAAAAGATGATAAAATAGCCATAATAGCATGTGGGAAGATGACTCAACATTCTATTTTAACAAAAAATTTATTAAATAAAGAAGGCATATATCCAAAGTTAATTAATGCCACATTTATAAAGCCTTTAGATGAAGGTGTTTTGCAAGAATTAGTTAATGATGGATATGATATAATAACAGTTGAAGACAATATAATAAAAGGTGGAATGGGATCTAGTATACTACAATCTATCAATAGATATGGGTTTAAAGGAAATTTTAAATCTATAGGTTATGATGATAAGTTTATAGAACAGGGAGACGTAAATGTTCTTTATAGCGATGAATATATGGATCCAAGAGGAATAAAAGAAGAAGTTTTAAAACTATTAAACAAAAGGAGATAAAAATGGCAGAAAAAAAAGAAAGGCTTGATATATTATTAGTAGAAAAAGGAATAATAACATCAAGAGAGAGAGCAAAGACTAATATAATGGCTGGAAAAGTATTTGTTGATGGTATACGTATTGATAAAGCAGGTGCAAAAGTAAGTGTAGATGCTAATATTGAATTTAAAGGTGATACAATACCATATGTTAGTAGAGGTGGACTTAAATTAGAAAAGGCAATGAAAGAATTTCCTATAACATTAGAGAATAAAGTATGCATGGATATAGGAGCATCAACAGGTGGATTTACAGATTGTATGTTACAAAATGGAGCTAAAAAAGTTTTCTCAGTAGATGTTGGATATGGACAGTTTGCTTGGAAGCTTAGAACTGATGAAAGAGTCGTTTGTATGGAAAGAACAAATATAAGATATGTAACTCCAGAGGATATAGGAGAAAAATTAGACTTTGCATCAATAGACGTATCTTTTATATCACTTAAAACAATTATGCCAGCAACTTTAAATTTATTAAAAGATAATGGTGAAGTAGTAGCTTTAATAAAACCTCAATTTGAAGCAGGTAGAGAAAAGGTTGGAAAAAAGGGAGTTGTAAGAGAAGCTAGTGTTCATAAAGAGGTAGTTGAGTCAATAGTAAATTATTTATTAGAAAATAATATTAATGTATTGGGTGTTAGTTATTCTCCAATAAAAGGTCCAGAAGGAAATATAGAGTATTTAGTTTACTTTACTAAAGATAAGGATAAAAATAGTGTTTTTAATTTAGAAGATATAGATAAAGTTATTAAAGCTTCACATTCAGAAATATAAGGATTGGATGTTTATGAAATACATAGGTATTGCAATAAATCCATCTAAGGATCCAGATGGTAGTATTCTTGATTTAGTTAAAAGAAAAATAAAAGATGAATTTAAAAATATAAGATTTAAGGTATTAGATACTTACAAGTTAAAATATGAAGATATATCTAAAGATATGGATTTAATTGTTGTGTTAGGCGGAGATGGAACTTTACTTGGAGTTTCAAGAATTATTTCTAATAAAATAGATATTCCTTTATTAGGTGTTAATATAGGAAATTTAGGTTTTTTAAGTAGTATACATATATCAGAATTAGATGAAGCGGTAAAAAAATTAAAAAATGGTTTATATAAAATAGAAAATAGAATGCTTCTTAGTTGTTCTATAGATGATATAATTAATGATGATCAAGTGGCTTTAAATGATGTAGTTATAGCCAGAGGAACATTATCTAGAATGACAAATTTTGAGATATATGTAGATGATAGATATTATACATCTTTTAAAGGTGATGGATTAATAATAGCTACTCCTACAGGTTCTACTGCATATTCATTTTCAGCTGGGGGGCCGTTTATATATCCAGATTTAGATGTTATGTTATTAACACCAATATGTCCACATACAAAAAGCATGCAAACTATGGTGTTAAGAGGAGAAAGTACAATAAAAATAAAAACTTTTCATCATGATGAAGAAGTTTATTTAACTATTGATGGACAAAAAGTATATAAGGTGAATGAAAATTCTATAATAAAGGTTAGTAAAACTTATAAAGAAGCTAAGCTTATACAGTTTGATAATTATGATTATTTCAAAGTTTTAAGAACAAAAATTTTAAATAAATAATAGAATGAGATGGTGAGGTACAGTGAAATCAAAAAGACATGAAAGAATATTAGAGATAATAAAAGAAAAGGATATAGAAACACAAGAAGAGCTTGCAGAAGAACTAAAAAAATCAGGTTTTGACGTTACTCAAGCTACAGTTTCAAGAGATATAAAAAATTTAAAGCTATTGAAAATGCAATCTGCTTTTGGAAAGTATAAGTATGTAGTTCCAACTAAAGATACTACAAATATAACAGATAAACTTGCAAATATTTTAAAAAATGCAGTAGTAAGTGTTGAAAATATAGATAAGATGGTAGTGGTAAAAACTTTTACAGGTGGTGCTTCAGCAGCAGCAGAAGCTATAGATAGTCTTGATTTTGATGATATAGCTGGAACTGTAGCTGGAGATAATACTATATTTATATTGGTTAGAAGTATTAGTGGAGCAGAAAATCTTGTAGAAAAAATAAATAGTAGAATTAATGATTAAATATGGGTGATATAAATGCTGATACAGTTAAATATTAAAAATTTTGCTCTTATTGAAAATATTTCTTTAGATTTAGGAAGTGGATTTAATATATTATCAGGAGAAACTGGTGCAGGTAAATCAATATTAATTGATGCTATAGACTATGTGTTAGGTGGTAAGTTTTCTAAAGATTTGATTAGAACTGGGGAAGAAAGAACAAGAGTTGAGGCTATATTTAGTATAGATTCAAATGATTTAAGAGGAGTTTTAAATGAATTAGAAATTGAATCAGATGATGTATTAATAATATCTAGAGAAACATTGATAAGTGGAAAAACTATAATAAAGGTCAACGGGAAAAGTTTTATTGTATCTCAATTAAGGAAGATACGTGAAAAGTTATTAGATATTCATGGACAGCATCAAAGTCAAAATCTTCTACAAAAAAGTAGTCATGTGAATTATTTAGATAATTATATAGGTAGTGAAGTTGAAATTGAAATGAAGAAATTTTTAGATTTAAGAAATAAACTTTTAAATATAAGAGAAAAAATTAAGTCTATAAGTGGAAATAATGATAAAGAAAAACTTGCTGATTATATTAAATTTCAAATTGAAGATATAGACAAAGCAAATCTTAAGATTGGTGAAGAAGAAGATTTAAAAGATCAGTATAATATTTTATCAAATGCAGAAAAAATAACAAAATCAGTTAGTGTTAGTTATAATTTGTTAAATGGTGTTGAATCAGCCGGTATAATAGAAAATATATCTAAAGTTTTAACTGAATTAGGTTATGTTGAAGAGCATCTTTCTAAAATAAAAGAAAAGCGTGAAATAATAGAAGAGGCTTTTTATAACATAGAAGAAACTTCTAGAGAATTAAGAGATATTTTAGAAGAAATATATTATGATGAAGAAGAATTATCTAAAATAAATGAAAGACTATTTTTAATAAATAGTTACAAGAAAAAATATGGTGGTTCTATTGAAGCTGTGTTAGATACTTATAATAATTTAAAGCAACAATATGAAGAGTTAATTAATGCAGAAGAAATAATAAAAGAATTGAAAGAAGAAGAAAAAATAATATATAATGATATGAAAGTATTAGGTGAAAAAATATCAAATATAAGAAAGAAATATAGTGGAGAACTTAGAGAAAAGATTTTAACGGAACTTTCTTATGTTGGATTGGATAAATCTAATATGAATATCTTAATAGAAACTAAAGAAAATTTTGATGAAAAAGGATTTGATGATGTTACATTTATGATTTCAACTAATCCTGGTGAACCTATGAAATCATTAGAAAAGGTTTTATCTGGTGGGGAATTATCAAGAATAATGCTAGCTTTAAAATGTGTTTTTGCAGATAAAGATGATATACCTACTTTAATTTTTGATGAGATAGATACTGGTATAAGTGGTCAAGTAGGACAAAGAGTTGGAGAAAAAATGTATCAAGTATCAAAAAATCATCAAGTATTATGTATAACTCACTTACCACAAATAGCTATTCTTTCAGATCATCATTATTTTGTTTCAAAGGAAATTAGAAATGAAAAAACTTTTACAAATATAAGATTATTATCAAATGAAGAAAAAATATATCAAGTAGCTACAATGTTAGGTGGAGATAGTGTAACTAATGCAACACTGGAAAATGTAAGAGAAATGTTTAATAATTCTATTATAAAAAAAAGTGAATTAAAATCTATATAAATACATATATAGAGTGATAATTGGAAAAAATAAAATCACGGTAATTACGTGGTTTTATTTTTTTATTTTTTAAAATTTTGTCTATTATAGAAATGTTAATATAGAATACATAGCATGTCCTAAGGGTAACTTAAATATAAAGACAAAGGAGGAGAGATAATATGAAAAAAGTTATAAAATCAATAAGTTTAATGTTTAGTTTAATGCTTATTTTAATATCAACAACAATATTTACTCTTAAAGATATGCCAGATAAGATATATACAAACAATGCTATAGAAACTACTTCTATGTTTGATTCTATGAATCCATTAAATTATGTAACTTATGGTGAAGATTCTGTTGATATAAGTTTTATGGGTTTAATTCCTCTTAAGTCAGTTTCAGTTGAAAATGTTAAAGATTTAAAATTGTATCCTGGTGGTATTAGTGTTGGTGTTAGACTTTCTTCAGATGGAGTTTTAGTAGTTGGATTTTCAGATGTTATTGTAAATAGTAATAGAAGTGAAAGTCCAGGAAAAAAATCAGAAATAGAAATTGGAGATTTAATAACAAAGATAAATGGTAAAAATATATGTACTACTAAAGAATTAAATAATTTTATAAAAACTTCAAAAAATGAAGAAGTTAAATTAACTATAAACAGAAATGGAAGTATAATAACAAAAAATGTGAAACTATTAAAAGAGAATAACGAGTTTAAATTAGGTCTATGGGTAAGAGATTCAACAGCTGGAGTTGGTACTTTAACATTTTATCATGAAGAAAGTAAAAAATTTGGAGCCTTAGGACATCCAATTACCGATGGAGATACTAATACTAGATTTTCTGTTAAGTCAGGGGATTTATTAGATGCATCTATAATAAGTTTAAGAAAAGGGGAGAAAGGTTCTCCTGGGGAATTGAAGGGCATATTTACTAATGAAGAAGCTCCTATTGGAAAAATAGAAAAAAATACTGAGTGTGGAATATTTGGTTTAGAAAATAAAAAGAATATAAATAATAATTTAAATGAAAAGTTACCAGTAGGATTTAGAAATGAAATAAATTTAGGTAAAGCTAAAATTATAACAACTATAGATGAAACTGGACCTAAAGAATATGATATAGAAATTATAAAAAAATTAAATCAGGAAAGTCCTAGTCCTAAAAGTATGATTATAAAAGTTACTGATGAAGAACTTTTACAAAAAACTGGTGGTATAGTTCAAGGAATGAGTGGAAGTCCAATTATACAAAATGGGAAAATAGTAGGAGCTGTTACTCATGTATTAATAAATAAACCAGATGTAGGGTATGGAATATATATAGATTGGATGTTAAAAGATGCTGGAATAATAAAATAAGTAAAAAAGACAGGCAAGAACTTTTATCTTGCCTGTTTTTGCAAAATAAAAGTTTTTTAATACAACAAGTGGTATTTTTTTACAATAAATATAGACAAAGAACGATTGGTAGTGTATAATTTACAAATAGTGGAATAAAGATGCAAGCTAATTTTATTAAAATAAAAACTAGCTATATAAAAGGAATTTTTAAAGAAATGTCGAATAGATTACTTGTATAAATTAATATTTAAGTATATTCTGATATATAGTGATTGTTTTTGTGGGTATATATAGAATAAAAAATGGATAAAGGGGAGAAATACATGGAAAATTCAAAAATATCTATACTTATAGCTGATGATAATAAGGAATTTTGCAGTATATTAAATGATTACTTATTAAATCAAAAAGATATTGTCGTAACAGGTATAGCAAAGGATGGAAGGGAAGCATTAACATTAATAGAGGAAAGAAAGCCTGATTTAGTAATTTTGGATATTATCATGCCACATTTAGATGGATTAGGGGTTTTAGAAAAGTTAAATAATATGAAGTTAGAAAAAATGCCACGAGTTATTATTTTATCAGCAGTAGGACAAGATAAAATAACACAACAAGCTATTACATTAGGAGCAGATTATTATGTAGTTAAGCCGTTTGATATGGATATATTTACTAAAAGGATTAGAGAAATGTTTAGTTCAAATATAAATAAAAATTTATCTAATACTTCAAGATATCAAAGTCATGATAGTTCAGTTCATTCATCAATTTCATCAAATGAACCAGTAGATTTAGAAACAGAAATAACAAGTATAATACATGAAATAGGAGTTCCTGCACATATAAAGGGTTATATGTATTTAAGAGAAGCTATAACTATGGTTGTTAATGATATGGAATTATTATCAGCTGTAACTAAAGAATTATATCCTTCAATAGCTAAAAAATATAATACAACTGCATCAAGGGTTGAAAGAGCAATAAGACATGCTATAGAAGTTGCATGGGGCAGAGGTCAAATAGATGCCATAAATAAGCTTTTTGGTTATACAATTCATAATGATAAAGGTAAGCCTACTAATAGTGAATTTATAGCAATTATTGCAGATAAATTAAGACTTAAAAATAAAGTGAGTTAAATAGCTTGGTTGAGGGAAAGTTGAAAAGGCTATAGCGATAAACATTACAAAA
>ERZ1463036.130-NODE-130-length-16565-cov-85.652392_pt1 | contig 16565 bp, 13 predicted proteins | sample MGYA00564485_ERZ1463036 | MGnify/ENA primary metagenome ERZ1463036 (study PRJEB39244, sample SAMEA3635127) | Helicobacter pylori | study: EMG produced TPA metagenomics assembly of PRJEB11511 data set (Assembly of a 5300-year-old Helicobacter pylori... | reverse complement strand
ACTGACCTTTGCCACCATGCAATACTTATAATTTCATTTAGTGTATTTTCATAAAAATCAATAGGAACATATATAACTAATAAATTATCATTTAATATCATAAATCTTTCTATTGAATTATTTCTTAAATCATTAGTTACATCTTCTATACTTCCTTGATAAATTATAAGATAGGATTTTTCCAAAATAAAAATTCCTCCTATTTATATTTTATTTTAGTTGATCAAAGGATCCTCTTATATCTAACTCTCCATAACCGTAAATTTCATTTGGATATGTTATTCCTTGAATTCTTCTAGCTCCACCATGAAGGTAAGTTCTAACCATTGTAGTAAATGCTTTTTGAGTATAATACCTATCAGCTAAAGTATACTGAAAATATAAAGCTACTGCTCCTGTAACATGAGCGGCTGCTACTGCTGTTCCTGTTATGGTTGCATAACTATTTCCAGGATATGTGGAAATTATATTAACACCAGGTGCAACTACATCTGGTCTTAGTAAGCCATTTATAGTAGGCCCTCTTGATGAAGGAGGCCATATACCATTATCAATAATATTATATGCTCCTACAGAAATTACATCATTGTATGTTGAAGGATAATTTACAGTTTGAGAAGGTGTTGAATCTCTAAATTTCGTTCCAGGATTTATTAATGCTCTATTTGGTAGATATGCATTGTATATTCCATTGGTTATATATTCACCTCTTAACCTTATTTTCCATATACCTTTAGTTGCATTTTTTAATGTTATAGTTACTTGCTGCTGGCCTGAGTAAGCAGTTGGATATTTATAAGTTATCACATACCAAGTCGCTTCTAAATCAAATATACCTGTTATCTCATTGAAATTTGATACTTTTATAAACTTACTTACTTCTCCACTTGGTGATATAACTGCCACACTAGCTTTATCAGGTTTATTCATCCATATATTAATATCTAATAAATCTTCATCTTCAAATATTTCTAATTCTATATCTTGTTCTTCTCCTATAAAGTTAAGTCTTCCTGATGTATGTGTTTGAGTATTTCCTTCATTTCCCACTGAAGAAACTAAGCATAAACCTCTTGTAAATAGTGGAGTGTCTCTTAAAATACGCTCAGTAGCACCTACTAAATTATTACTTCCTAAAGATATATTTATTACTAAAGGTATTTTTAATTCGTAAGCTTTTTCATATACATATTGTATAGCAGCTTCTAATATTGCATTGTTATAATTTCCATCTATTTTTTTTAATTTGACAACTATAAGTTCTGCATCTGGTGCTATTCCAGCATATTTACTATTTATATTCCCAAGACCTACACATATACCACTTAACATTGTTCCAATACCATCTTCATCTTTTGATAAAGTAGTATCATTATTTGCTATAGCTTGATTTATATCTTCTCTAGTATACTCAGTTCCAAATTTATACCCACTAGGTGGATTTTCATCCTTAGTTTGATCCCATAAAAATACTATTTTAGAAGTTTTATCTGGATATATAAAATCTTCATGTAAATAATCTATTCCTGAATCTATTATTGCTATTAATACACCTTTCCCAGTAACAGATATATTTAAATTATTTTGTAAAAAATTTGCACCTATTTCCTCTCTAGCTACAATACCATTTTCAGTCCCTCTTGTTATAGTACTTAATTGATTCATAACTACAGTAGGTTGAAAAAATTTTATTGATTTTAATGGAATTAATTTTCTAAATTTTTGGTTATCTCTAGTGTGTAGTCCTAAAATTGCTTCATTATCACTAATTTCATAATAAATATATTCTAATCCAGTAGATTCAAGTTCCTCTTTAAAATTTGGTCCATGTACTACTTGAAATAATGTCATCAAATCATATGGTAATTCTAATCTTAAATTTCTAGTTTTTTTTTTCTCTTTTTTCTATAAATTAAATCATAACTTTGGTTGAATTGACCCATGTTGACTAGGTTAACATTAGATAAATCTAACATTCCAAATCCCATAGAATTATTTGGATATGTATATAAAGCATTTCTTTTAGCTTCTTTTATTAAAAATGCTCTTATTTTTTGAGAATAAAAAAACAAATCATTTCTATTAACAATTCCCCACTCCATTAAAAGTGCAACCACACCTGTAACATGTGGTGTAGCCATACTAGTTCCACTTAAGGCTCCTAAACTACCTCCTGGAAGTACTGATAATATATCTTCTCCTGGTGCTAATAAATCTGGTTTGAGCACATTTTTGCTAATATCTCCTTCTCCAGAAAATATAGATACTGTATCTGTTCTTGAGTTAAAACTTCCAACAGTTATTACCTTGCTTGCAGTTCCTGGTACAGTTACTGTTAAATTTTTATTTGCTTCTAAAAATCTTGTATCTCTACTTATACCTTCCGATGTAGGTAGATATATATTAACATTTCCCATTACTATATTTATTGGAGTAAAAACTAACTTCCATATACCTGGGCTAATATTATTATCTGAACTCATTTGAATTGTAAGTCTTCTAACAAGTGAGTATGGTGAAATTGGATAAAAATACCCTCTTATCCTAGTGCCTCCTAGTACATTTCTAATCTCTCCTGATGTTAAGGATATTTCTTGACTTCTTAAGTTAGAAGGATTAACTAAGTATAGACTAAATTCATCTGTAAAATCTGGCCATACATTTACATTTAATATTTTCTCATTTTCTCCAACTACAAATTCTACTTCTACCTGTTGATTATCTAATTGTATATTTTTATGACCACCTTTATCAGCATTATTTCCTGCAGCTACAACTATATTATTTTTCCAAAATGATGTCATATCATCTATATATTGTTCAAATAATGATAACCCTCTATGTGAACCTTCATTACTTCCATAGCTTATATTTATGGCTACTGGCATGTTTAACTCTAGTGCTTTATCCAATATAAATTTAATAGCTCTCATAAATTCTGTACTTCTTGAAAATACATCTGTTTGAATGCTTCCAACTCTTACAACTATTAAATTAGCTTCATTTGCTACTTGGCATGCAATCCCTGATACATGTGTACCATGTGTACTAGTTGGAGATATAGGTATGTTAATTTCTCTTCTAATAGCTTTGTTTATATCTTCATTTGTGTATAAGGTTCCATGTTTAAATCCTTCAGGTGGATTTCCTGGAAATGATTGATCCCAGTAATAAAGTATCTTTGAATTACCTTGTTCGTCTTTAAATATATCTAAATTATAATCTATACCAGAATCTATAATTCCAATTATAGTTCCTTTTCCAGTTAATCCATTTGTATTTTTAAATCTTGATATTCCTGTTCTTGAAAAGCTTTGAACATCTTGTGTAGTTAAAATAAATGGTCTTTCTACGTATTCAATTTGAGGATAATTGCCTAAGTTATCAATTGATTCAATACTATCTGAAGTTATTATTGCATAGTTATATCCTAATAATTCTACAGATACACCTAACTCGCTTGCAACTATAGAAATATCTCCATTATATCTAACTATTACTTCATACTCTATAAAAAACACCCCCTTAAAATAAAGACGATTTTAATCAAATTTATTTAACATTTGTTTCCATTATTATATATATTCATAATACTTTTATTGTATAATACATATATTGATTTAATTTTTATTAAAGGGGTGTGTATACTTGAAAGATAAAAAGATTAATTTAGGAATTGTTTTTACTATTTTTGTATCTTATATACTTATAAAACTTATAGATAACTATAAATACTTTTTAGATATATTTAAATTATTAGTATCACTGCTTAATCCATTTATTATAGCTTTTATACTAGCTTATATTTTTATACCTATTGTTGTTTTTTTAGAATCTAAATTGAAAATAAAAAGAATTTATGCATTGATTATAACTTATGTGTGTTTAATACTTATAATAGCTTCATTCATATTCTTTACTATTCCAATTATAGTAAAGAGTTTAGCTGATATAATTGATAAACTACCTATTTATTCATCAAAAACTCAAGATTTCTTAATTCATCTTGGCAATAACTTAGAAAATATAGACCCTAATACATTAAAAGAAATTGGAGATAAAGCATTTTCATTTATGCCTAAAGTCAGTAATTTATTTATTGGATATTTAGGTCAAATATTTGCAACTACTTTTTCTATTTCTAAATTTATTGTACAGTTTGTGTTAGCCTTTATAATTTGTTTTTATATTATACTTGAAAAAGAAATCTTTTTCTCTTTTTATAAAAAAGTATTATATATTACCTTTGGTAAAAAACATGCTAATTTTGTGTTAAACTTTGGTCATACTTTAAATAATAATATTGGAAAATACTTTACAGGAAAAATGTTAGACTCTTTTATAGTAGGAATTTTATCAAGTATAGGACTTTATTTTATTGGATCTCAATATTCTTTACTCTTTGGTATCTTAATAGTTTTTATGAATATGATTCCTTACTTTGGACCTGCAATAAGCATGACTACTATTGTTTTAATAAATTTATTTTATAACCCTAGTATAGCTTTATTTTCATTAATTTATTTAATACTAGTTCAACAAATTGAAATTGCATTTATAGAACCTAAAATAGTTGGTGGTCAACTTGGCCTTAATCCATTTTTAACTATATTAGCAGTTACTATAGGTGGAGGATTCTTTGGAATCCCTGGAATGATACTTTCAGCTCCTTTTATGGGAGTTTTAAAAATATATTTAGGTAACTATATAGATTATAAATATAAATCGATAAATAAGTAAAAAAGCATGTTTTAAACATGCTTTTTTATTACAATTTAGTAACCTTAAGTAACAAGCCTGTAACTGTTATAATATAAAGAATTTATGGTAATATTTATATATAAATAATTTATATATTTGAAAAGAGGTAATGATATGAAAAAGTTAGTTGTTGTTTTATTTGTATTATGTAGTGTGTTATTTATAACTAATCCTATTTTAAAATCTTCATTTGCAAACAATGAATCAAAATTAAATAATAAAGTTACATCTAGTAATAATGATAATTTAGATAATACTAAACCTAATAAAACATTAGAAACTAATGATGAAACTAATTTAATCAGCACTAATGAAAAATCTAATATAGAAGATATTAAAGTAAAAGAAAATAATACTTCTAATGATATAAGTTCTAAAGATACATCTAGTAATAATTTAGAAGAAACAAAAGATACAACTAATAATTTAGATAATACTAATGAACAAAGTTTTGATTCTAAAGAATCTAATTCTAACGAACAAATTAATGTACCTAAAGAAGATAATTCAAATGAATGTGTTACTAAAGCTGAAGAAACTGTTTCTAATGAACAAATTTCTGCTTCACAACCTTTAACTATGGACGAAGCTTTAAAATTATTAATGGATATGAACCCAAACTTAGTATATGAATACAAAGGTGATGAAAATAAATTTACAGTATTAAAAAATAAAGGTTTATCTGGATATGTTTTTCTTCCTAAAATAGACACTGATTTAGGATATTTCGTTGATAAAAATACATCTAGTATATACTATTTCCATCCAAGTGGATATTTAGAAAAAATAAAATAATAAAAAATCCTGAGAATATGGTAATTAACCTAATTCTCAGGATTTTTTATTTATGATTCTTCTTCTGGTTTTGTCTCTTGTTTTATATTTGTTACGTTTAATATATCACTATTTTGACTAGTTCCTTGTGATGAATTTGCTACAATATATATATCTAAATCTACATCTTCACCTTCATTTAGAGGAATTGTAATTTTATTATCACTTATTCCATATTGATATAAAGTAAATCCTCCATCTTTTGATGTTTTATTGTTTCTTATATAAATACTATATGTGCAGTCAAACTTATCTAGTTTATTCCATGAAATATTTATATTATTTTCTTGATTTATACCTCCATTTAAATTTTCAACTTTATAATTTTCTATTTTATATAGATTTTTATATTTTTCTCTAATTTTTACAATCTTACTCTTTTGTGTATATTTTCCATCACTCTTTCCTATCACATATAAATCTATACTAGGATCTTGTATATCTTTTAGATTTATTGTTATAGTAGTTTTCACTTTCTTAGATTCATTTAATTCTTCTTTATTTACATTAATTGATTTAAATAAATTAAAATCATTATCTCCGTTAGAGTTATTTTTTAGATATACTTCATACTCTGATACATCTTCTAAATAATCCCATGTAAGAGTTATTTCTAAGTTATCTCCAACTATATTAGAATTTGCTTGTAAGTTTTTAATTTCTTTAAATTCAGTTTCTTCTTTTAAAACATTTATTGTTATTATTTTACTTTTATTTCCACATGTAACTTTAATTTTTTCAGTTCCTTCTCTAAGCCCTAATATTGTTCCATCACTAGTAGGTATAGTTATTGATCTAGATATAGGTAATTTAAATCCTAATAATTCATATTTTACCTTAGGATGTTTTAGATTTTTAGGAGATGTTTCAACATTTACATCAATTTTTTTCTTTTCATTTATGCTTATATTAATGTTGTTATTTGCATATATGTTTGAAACTTTCGCTTGTATATTAAATTTATACTCTTTTACTTTATCTCCTGATTTTATGTATAACTTAGAACTACCTACTCCTATAGCTTTTAAAGTATTATTTTCTACCTTTAAAACATCCTCATTTGATATTTCATATGTATATTTTTCTTTTTCTTTAAAATCAAAATCAACATCAACACTTACATCAATAGAAGTGCTATCTCCTACATATTTAAGCTCTCCTATATCTACATCTAACTTTTCTACTTTAGGTTTAACTACTCTTATAGTAGTTTTTCTTATTATTCTGCCATCTTTAGTTATCATAAGAGCAGAATATCCTTCTTTAATACCAGTTATTGTATTTCCTTTTATAGATAAAACATCATTATTTGATGCTTGGTATCCAATTTTAGGTTTTGATGCATATGGTGGTATAATTATATAATCTCCACTATTTACTTTTATAGAATTACCTAATTTAATTACATATTCATCTATATTTTGAATATAGTTTCCCTTTGATATTCTTAATTCTACTCCTTTTACTAGTGGACTTATTATTCCATATTTGAAAAGAAAATACTGACCTGTAAGTGTTATAAAAATAGCTACAACAATAAAGTATATTCTATTTTTTTTCTCCCTCCAAAAATTCATAAAGCCACTTCCTTATTAATTTAAAGGACTGCCTATATATGACAGCCCTTTATTGTTTATTTCTTATTAAAATTATATACTATAATACATAATTTTAAAACTATTTAGAAATATTTTCTATTTTATTGTTACTAACTAACTTTGTTGTTTGCATTTAATAAACTCTTACCATTCATTTTATCATTAAAATAAGATATTATATCACTTCTTTTTATTATTCCTATAAATATATTTTTATCATCTACTACTGGAATAAAATTTTGATTTATAGCTAAACTTATTATATTTTCCATATCAGAATTTATAGATATAGTTTTATAATTATTATATTTATCAATGTTTTTTATATCTATATTCTCTAGTGATTTTAAGTTAATATCATCTTGCTTATCTTCAAATCTACTTTTAATTTTCCAAAGTAAATCTCCTTCTGTTATAGTAGCTACATACTCTCCTTTTTTATTTATTATTGGTATTGAGGTATACCTATGATACTCCATTTTTTCCATCGCTTGTCTTATTGTGTAATAATCATATACGTACTCAACTTCAATTTTAGGGGTAATAAAAAATAATATATTCAATTTTTTCCCTCCATTTTGCATAACTGTATTATTCAAATAAATTATATAAATCATTTGTGAATATAATATGAATTTTTAAAGAAATTTTTTTAATATTATAAAAGCCCACAGCAATTATTTACTGTGAGCTTAAAATTATACTATGCACTAACTTTACTTGATTTTAAAAGTTCATTTGCGACATATGCTACTAAATCAACTGTTCTACATGAATATCCCCATTCATTATCATACCAAGCTACAACCTTAACCATATTTCCATTATTAACCATCGTTGATAACCCATCTATTATAGAAGACTCTGAAGTTTGCTTATAATCTATAGAAACAAGTGGTAAATCTGAATATCCTAATATGCCATATAAATCTTTTTTAGAAGCTTTTTCTAAAGCATTATTTATTTCTTCTACTGTAACATCTCGACTTACTTCACAAACTAAGTCAACTAATGATACACTAGGACTTGGAACCCTAACAGCAAACCCATTTAACTTACCTTGTAAATTAGGTAAAACTTTAGCCACTGCTTTTGCTGCTCCTGTTGTTGTAGGTATCATAGAAACACCAGCACTTCTTGCTCTTCTAAGATCTTTATGTGTTTTATCTAGTATTTGTTGATCATTTGTGTAAGCATGTATAGTTGTCATTAAGCCTTTTTTTATTCCAAACTCTTTATCTAAAACTTTAACTACTGGAGCTATACAATTTGTAGTACAAGAAGCATTAGATATTATGTGGTGTATGTTGTTATCATATTCATTTTCATTAACACCCATAACTATAGTCTTGTCTTCATTTTTTCCTGGTGCTGTTATTATTACTTTTTTTGCTCCAGCATTAATATGTTTTTGAGCATCTTCTCTTTTAGTAAATTTTCCAGTAGATTCTATAACTATATCTACGTTTAAATCTTTCCATGGTAGATTTTCTGGATCACTTTCTTTTAATACTTTTATCTTATTTCCATTTATTATAATATTTTCTTTTTCATCCGTTTTTACTTCTCCTCTAAATACTCCATAAGATGAATCATAAGTAAATAAATGAGCTAACGTTTTAGCATCACTTCTAGCATTTATAGCTACTATTTCAATGTTGTTGAGATCATTTTCCTTAATTATTCTTAAAACCATTCTTCCTATTCTTCCAAATCCATTAATTGCAACTCTAGTTTTCATTATTGAGTCCTCCTAATTTATATATTAATTTATAGTATGTTTTATTTTTTATTTAGTATATACTTTTTATCGCTTTATACTAATATATATAACACTTTTTATATGTATAGGTCAACACTTTTGTGTAAAATATATATAAAATGACAAAAAAGGATTGCTTGATTTTTATCAAGCAATCCTTTTACTTAGAATTTTCTTCAATTTTTTTATTTAGTCTAGCTAGCATATTTTTTGAAAATTTAGCAGTATCTTCTGGTACTCCAAGACTTGTTGCAAGTATCGTATAACACTGTATAGCCCTTTTATAATCTTTTTTACCTGTATAGGATTTAAATGCTTCTTCTGATAAGCCTTTACATGCTTTTTTCATTCTTTCATATCTTCTTTTCAAATCTATTCCTCCTATGAAAATAGTATATATTTATATATATGTTTAGCTATGTACTATTTCCACTAAAAATAGATTTTAATTATTTAAATAATACTCCATTACATTTTTAACTTTAATAGCAGGTATATGACTTCCTCCTCTGTCTTTTACATTTTCTATAATCATTGATATTGCTAATTTCCCTTTTTCAGTATCAACTGCTGCAAACCATCCATTTTCAGTTCCATTAGTATCATCTTTACTTTTCTTTATTTCTGCTGTTCCAGTTTTTCCAGCTATATTAATTCCATTAATTTTAGCAATATGACCTGTTCCATCTTCATCATTTATAACTGCTGAAAAACAATCTATAAGCGTAGGTAAATTTTCTTTTTTTATAGCTGATTTATATACTTTTGATTCACATGGCTTAGTTATATCAAGTTTTGGCATCATTATTTTACCATTATTACCTAAGGTAGAATATATCATAGTCATATCTAAAGGTGTTATTAAAACTTGTCCTTGACCATACCCTGTATCTGCAAGTAATGATTTATTACTTAACTTTCCATCATTAGATATTTGTGATTTTTGTATAGGATATCCAAATTTTATATTCTCTCCTATTCCAAAGTTTTTAGCTCCCTTTACAAAATTTTCTCCACCTATTTCAACTGCAGCTTTAGCAAAATATATATTATCTGATAATTTAGTTGCATCTTTTAAATTAACTGGTCTACCTGGATCTGTTACCCTTGTTACATCATATTCGTCCCATGTCTTACCTTTTATATCTATAGCTTTACTAGGATCTATTACTTTATCATCAAGTCCTATAGATGCAGTTACAAGTTTCATTGTTGAACCTGGAGAATATGCATTTTTAAATCTTCTCTCTAATTGCGCATTTGAATTTGCTTCCCATTTAGCTTTCTCACTTTTAGTTATATATGTAATATAACTATTTGGGTCAAATGAAGGCGAACTTACCATAGCCAATACCTCTCCAGTTTTAGGATCTGTAGCTACACTTGCACCTTTTTCTCCATCCATTTGTTCATATATCTTCTTTTGTAAATCAAGGTCTATAGATAATTTTATATCTTGGCCATTTTTTGCTTTTTTTTCTGCTATAACATCTTTTTTACCATTAGCTCTTAAGATATATATTTTACCTCCATCTATGGCTCTTAATTTATTTTCATATACTTCTTCTATTCCGCCTACACCTATTTTACTATGCTCATTATATCCTTTATCTTTATTTTTACTAAGTTGTTCTGAAGTTATATTACTTGTATAGCCTATCAAACTACCTATAGCTTCTCCTCCATTATATATCCTTTGATTATTAATTGTTATAATTTGAACTCCCGGTATCTTTAATAATTTATCTATTTTCTCAGTATCTGAACTTAATAAATCCACTATACACACAGCATGCTCTGAATTTTTATTTTTAGATATCTTATTTTCAATATTTTCTTTACTTATATCAAGTATTTTTGCCATTTCTTCTATTTTACTAGCTTCGTTTGAATCATTGAATTTTTTTATACTTATTTGTACTTGTTTTAATTGACCCTCACCTGCTAATACATTCCCATTCCTATCATATATAGTTCCTCTTTTTCCTTTATAGGCATCACTTTCAATACCTATTTTATCTCCTTTTTTAAGTTGAGGTAAAATTAAGCTATAATTCCATACAACTTTATATTCTCCACCTTCTTTTACAAATTTAATTATTGCATCTGTTGAATCTATTTTACCTCCAATAGTATTCATACTAACTTTTATATTAAAATTTTTACCTTCTTCTATACCTTCATCAATTTTAGATATTTTTATATTATTAGCTTTTATAAGATTATAATCTTTTTTATATTCATTTATAAAGTCTTCTTTATTTATATCTTTTTTAGATTGTTTTGACAACATAGAATACATTTTCTCAAAATCTTTATTCTCCCATGATTTAGTATAATTATTAAATGCACTTTCCAATTTAGATTTAGATGTACATCCAACCATAAATACAATACTTAATAGTATTATTAAATTTGTAATTATTAATTTTTTATTGATTGTTTTCAATATTATTCCCCCATCCAATTAATATTATTGTTTATATTATAACATATTTTTCCATATCGAAATTATATGCATGAATAATATATACCCATATAAATGTATATAAAAAGAAGTACTTAAAATTAAGTACTTCTTTTCTAATTATATTAATACAGATTCATTTTCCTCATTCTTATCTTCATCATTATATATTAAACTTATTATTTTTCCACTTATAGTTACAGCTATAAGGGAAAATAATATTTGTTTAAAATCTAAATACACTAAAGATAGTATTAAAACTATACAATCACTTATTAAATATATATGGTTAACTTTAAGTGGAGTAAATTTATTTCCTACAAGTGCAATAACATCATCTCCTCCAGATGCTCCTTCACCTCTTATAACTAGACATAATCCTTTCCTGCTAATACACTTGTCATTAACATATTGTTTTCAAAACTAAGGATTAAAAATCCAATACTTTCCCAAAAATTTTGTTCCTAATGCAAATAAAGATAAATCAATTATCAAACTTGAAAATGATGGTGATATATCAAATACATTTTTTATTAATAATAATAAACCTAAAACTCCACCTTCTGTTATATTATTTTGATAATTGAAATTATAGCTTCCAAATGCTAATATAGTTGCTCCCAACATAATAATTCCAATACGTTTTAACTCTGACCTCAAAGTATCACTCTTATTTGTTTATAAATTTATATTCTTATATACATTATATATATTTATACACTATAATTCACTTATTTTTATATAATTTAATATAAAAGAAAAAGGATATAAAAATTATCATTATTTCTATATCCTTTTCTTTTTAATTTTTTTTACTTAGCTAATATTTCAATTCCTTCTTCAGTAACTAAAATCATATGTTCCCATTGAGCTGAAAGTGAACCATCATCTGTATATGCAGTCCACTCATTTTCTGCGTCTATATATAAATCATATCCACCTTCATTTATCATTGGCTCTATAGTAAATATCATTCCTGGTACCAATATCATTCCCTCATTTTTAGCTCCATAGTGGAATACAAACGGATCTTCATGGAATTGAAGTCCTATACCATGCCCGCCAAAATCTCTAACAACTGAATATCCATTCTTTTCTGCATGCTCTTGTATAGCTGCTCCTATATCACCTATATGTCCCCAAGGCTTAACAGCTTTCATACCTTCTTCTAAACATTCTTTAGTAACCTCAACTAATCTTTTAGCATTTTCACTTACATTACCTATCATAAACATTCTAGATGCATCTGAATAATACCCATTATATATAGTTGATACATCTACATTTATTATATCTCCATCCTTTAATACTATATCTTCGCTAGGTATCCCATGGCATATTTCAGAATTTATAGATGTGCATACACTCTTTGGAAACCCTCCATATCCAAGTGGAGCTGGAATAGCACCTTGAGATATAGTATAGTCATGAACTATTTTATTTATATCTTCTGTAGTCATTCCTGCTTTTATATTTTTTTCAACTTCGTCTAATACTGCATTATTTATTTTAGCACTTTCTTTTATTTTCTCTATTTGTTCTTTATTTTTTATAATATCATGTGTTGGAACTTCATATCCTAATTTTTTTAATTCATTTAATTTATTATCAAATTCCATATGGCATTTTTTATATTTTTTTCCGCTTTTGCACCAGCAGTCATCATTTCTATTTAAATTCATAAAATCATCTCCTTACTTATTCTATACTTGATTATACTACGTTAAGTTAATAAATGCTAATATATTTAAAATAAAAAAATACCCTATACTATATTTGTTTGTAGGATATTTTTTATACTATTATCTTATTTAGATATTATTTTTACTATATTATAATTATTATCACCAGTTATCTTACTTTTTTCCTTATGGTAATCTTTATATATTATAGCTATAGTAAAGAAAATACATCCAAATACTAATTTATATATTAAAGTTCTTTGATTGAGATTTATTGATACAAAGTCTCCAATTAGTATACCAATTATGGCAAGTATTATAGGTTGTATAATATATATATATATTAATTTTATAGCTTTTATTTTTTTAAATTCTACACATACTTCTTGCCCAATCTTTGCATATATATTATTATTAGCAGTTATTATTTTTTTACTTTCATTTAGTTTTATACTAGCACTATTTTCATTTGAATCTATAACAAATCCTATTTTTTTCATAAATATTCCCCCAATTTTGGCTAGTGCTTTGCCTTTATTATATTTTATGATAGATTAATAGAACTTGTTACTTTATAAAACAAAATAGCGTACATAGTACGCTATTTTATAGTTATTTATCTTTGAAAACTATTTTATTAACCATAATAATTAAAAATGGTATTACTATATATAACATAGTTGTTGCTGCTGAAACTACTCCAGAGTCATTTACAAGTAAAGTTACTATAGCTCCTGCACCCATAGATATTAATGCTTTTTTTGCACATACACATTCATCCATTAATCCTTTAAATACTTTAGAATATACTATTTTAATTATTATTATACTTAAAATACCTATATATATTATATTCACCCAATCACTATTTTGCATAAGTTGAATATTCATATATATTTTTCTTGTAAAAGTTTCTATTATGGCACTAGGTCCATTAGTTAATATTTGATTAACAAATAAAGATAAATGAGATTCAGATCCACTTAGTATATCTAAAGCTGCAAATCCTAAAACTACTGTTCCTGCACCAACTAGTATAAATATTGATTTTTTTAAGTCTATTTTTATATCAAATATAAGCATTGTAAATAGTATTAATGCAACACTCTCAGATATAGCTGCTCCAACATTTGCGCCCATAGATGGTGATGCACTTAAAAATAATATTACACATGAAATTATAGGAACCATTATCTTTGAAAGTTTATTATTTACAAGGAGTATTGTCATAGATATTATAGACGACCCTATTATTATTCCTTGATATTCATTTCCTATACCATAGTATCTAGCTCCTACTATCGCATCGTATGATAGTATACTATTTTTCATTAAATAAGACCCTAAAAGTGCATCTAATGTTATAGCTATTATTGATATAGTAGCGTAAAATCCTACTTGTTTATTATCTTCTTTAAATATTAATTTTCCTAAAACATATATCACTATAGATATAGCTATTATTGATATATATATACCTAACTGAGTATTAAAATTAAGTATAGGTGCCAATAAAAATGCTAGTGGTAGTATAAGTCCAAACTTAATTAATTCTTTTAATATATTAAACATTTTATTATACTTTTCTTTAAATTTTCTTTTAATTGGTTTTTTAAATACTAATAAACCTATAATTAATATTAGTATTATAGACATAGAATTTATAAAAGAATGTATTATATTTCCTCTTACATCAGATATACTTACTATTTTTTTATACTCATTTTCTATAAAGTTTTTATTATCTTTCATTTTAATTGTTTCTAATGGTCTACCAACTATATTCTTAGATGATAAATTATAATCTGCAAGTATACTAGCTGCAATATCTATATTACCAATTATACCATCTCTTCTAGTTGTAGCTGATGTTAATAACCCTTTACCACTACCATCAAATTTTACAACTGGGGATAATCTTCGTTTATTTTTATAATCTATATCTTTAGGAAAGGCACTTATTATATATACTTTGTCATTTTTGCTTATACTACTAAAAAGTTCTTTTAAGTACGAACTAATATTTTTATGTATTTTACTTTCCATTTTTGCATAAGTATTTTCATTTAAGTATTTTTTATATAAATCTAGTCTATATGTATCTCCTAATTCAACAAACAATACATCACTTTCATTGTAATATTTTTTAGTTTCATTTTCTAACTTCTTATAATCAGTACTTATTCCAAATGGCATTTCATCGTTTTTTTTATTTATTTTGTCAACATTTCCAATATCTACTCTTCCATAGTTGTCCATAGCCATAGCTGCTATATTTCTATTTAAATCTTTAGGTTCTAATCCTGTATCAGCATTTCCTAAAACTGAAACTTTTTTATTTTTATCACTTAGAGTTTGTCCTAACTCTCCTAATATAGATCCATATTTTCCATTTTCTAAATTGTCATTTATAGATAAATTTATATCTGTATCATTTACACCTTTAGCTTTTTTGCCTGTGGCACTTTCATATAAAACTCGATTTTCTTTATCTACATCTTTAAATCCTTTAAAATCATCACTATAAGTATTTACTCTTCCACCAGCCCCTATAGTTGCATATGACCTTTTATCATCCGTACCTTGGTCACCTCTTACATTCATTAAGGCGATATATCCTCGATTTTTCAGTTCATTTTTTAGCGCTGGTATTTCTAAAAAATCAGAAAGATTGCTTCTATTCATATTTATAACAATAGTTTTATGATTACTATTTGCAAATGCATTTATTGGCGTCATACAAAGTATCATTATGCAAACTAAAACTAAAGATGATATTTTTTTCTTCACGTCTCCACCTCCAAATATATATAAATTAATTATAAATTATATTTAAGTTTTACACTATAGTATTACCTTAAATAAATAAAAAATTCTATGTTAAATTTGTGTAAAATAATTATAGGGAGATATTTAAAATAAAAATATCTCCCTATACCTTAATATCTATAAAACTCTTTTAGCTTTTACAAAAGTTTTTTGCCAATATGATGAATTCGCGTTAGTAACTTTTACAACGTCTCCTTCTTGTGGCGCATGTATCATTTGTCCATTTCCTATATATATACCTACATGTGTAACATTACCACTACCATCAGTACTTGAGAATATTAAATCTCCAGGTTGTAATTGTGATTGACTTATAGTCGTACCCACATTAGCTTGTTCTCTTGATGATCTTGGCATTTTTATTCTATTTTGTCCATATACATAACATATTAATCCTGAACAGTCAAAAGAATTTGGTCCTTCTGCTCCCCATACATACTTTTTCCCAAGTTGAGCACGAGCTGTGTTTACTATAGCTTGAGCTTTGTTAATATTTGTAGATTCATTACTTAAATTTCCATTGTTTATAGATTCACTATTTGAGTTTACTGATGTACTTATATACTGAGAACTAGCCCATCCTACTTGTCCATTTGATAATTTAATTTTATACCATCCATTTGAATTATCTA
>ERZ1463036.129-NODE-129-length-16588-cov-10.924333_pt1 | contig 16588 bp, 15 predicted proteins | sample MGYA00564485_ERZ1463036 | MGnify/ENA primary metagenome ERZ1463036 (study PRJEB39244, sample SAMEA3635127) | Helicobacter pylori | study: EMG produced TPA metagenomics assembly of PRJEB11511 data set (Assembly of a 5300-year-old Helicobacter pylori... | reverse complement strand
TTTATAATAAATTTAAAATTTTTTATACTTAATAATAAATACTAAAAAATGAATGATATACAAATAATGATCGTATATATACGAAAAAAATTATAAAAAATAGAAAATAAAAGCAAAAGTATAGACAAATTATAATATGTATTGTAAAATAAAAACCTATTGTCGAACGAAAAATAAAAATTTAAGATTAAAGTTCAATAGCATTTAGGAGGAGTTTATGAAGTTTAAAAAGCTAATATCAATAGCAGCATCAGTAGTATTGTCAGTAACATTGCTAACTGGATGTTCATCAAAAAATGAAAAGGCAAATTCAAATCTTTCAGTAGGGATAGTGTTAGGGGAAGGAAGTATAACTGATCAATCATTTAACCAAGCTACGTGGGAAGGATTACAAAAAGCTAAAGAAGATTTTAATATAGATATAAAATACTTAGAATCACCACAAGAATCTGATTATATACAAAATATAGAGACATTAGTAGACCAAGAAACTGATTTAATAATAGGTGTTGGATACCAATTAAAAGATGCTATAAAAGAAGCAGCAGAAAGTTATCCAGACCAAAAATTTGCATTAATGGATGAAACATATGACAAAATTCCAGAAAATGTTGTGCCTGTAATATTTAAAGAAGAAGAAGCAGCATACTTAACAGGAATAATAGCTGCTAAGATGACTAAGACTAATAATGTAGGATTTATAGGAGGAATGCCAACTCCAGCTATAAGTAAATATCAATATGGATACAAGTATGGAGTAGAAACTACTAACAAAGATGTAAAAGTAGCACAGCAATATGCAAACTCATTTAGTGATCAAGCAAAAGGTAAATCAATAGCTAAGCAAATGTATGCTTCAAATGTAGATACAATATTATCAGCAGCAGGGGATACAGGAACAGGTGCTATAGAAGCAGCTAGAGAAAATAATAAATATGCTATAGGTGTTGATAGAGATCAAAGTTATTTAGCTCCAGATAATGTAATAACATCTGCATTAAAGAAATTAAACGTAGCATCTTATGATTTAGCTAAATCATTAGTTGAAGGGAACTACAAAGGTGGAGAAGCTCAAGTTTATGGATTAAAAGAAGGTGCAGTAGGTATACCAGAAAATACTAACAAGCTTGTACCTCAAGAAATAATAGATTATGTAAATAAACAAGCTAAAAAAGTTATAGATGGAGAAATAAACGTTCCAAGAACAGAAAAAGAATATAATGATATGATGAAATAGATAAAAAAGCCTTATGGAAATCCATAAGGCTTTTAATATTATTAATAAAAAGTTTAGATTTAAATGTTTAAAGTTTGTTTTAATTTTCTTTTATTCTAAGCTTTGCAACAAGTTCATCTGTAGGAGTTACATACATTGTGTTGTTAGTTTCATATATTACCATACCAGGTTTTGCTCCATTAGGCTTTTTGACATTTTTCTTTTTTGTATAATCAACAGGAACTTGTGCAGACATTTTTGATTTACTAAAGAATGCAGCAAGCATAGCACCTTCATATAAAGTTGTTTCAGGTATATCTTTAGAATCAGATTTTATAATAACATGAGAACCTGGTATATTTTTAGTATGCATCCATATATCATCATTACTTGCAATCTTTAAAGTAAGATGATCATTTTGTTTATTATTTTTACCTACCAATATTTTAAATCCATCACTACTTAAAAATTCATGAGGTTTAGTTGTAAGCTTAGTTTCTTTTTTATTTTTAGTAGATGATTTTAAATAACCAACTCTACCTAGCTCTTCTCTTATATCAAGTAGCTCTGCTAGGTTTTCACAATTTTCTATACTAAGCATTATATTCTCTAAATATTCTATTTCATCTTTGGTTATATCTATTTGATGAGTTATTTCTATTTTAGCAGTTTTCATCTTAGTATATTTTTTAAAGTACTTCTGAGCATTCTCAGAAGGAGTTAGATTTTTATTAAGTTTTATTTTTATAGTTTTATATTCTGGGTCGTAGAAGTTTTGAACCTCAACACTTTCCATACCTTTTTCTATCATGTAGATATATGAAGTTATAAGTTCTCCATAAATCTTGTATATATCAGCATTCTCAGATGCTATAAGTTCTTCATTTTGTTTTTTTAGTTTATTGTAAAGTCTATCTAACTTTATAGAAATACTTTTTCTTAAATCAGAAGATCTTTGATGAATTCTGTCTTTTATATCCTTAGTTTTATAGTAATATTCAATTATATAAGACATACTATCATTTTTAACAAAAGATAAATCTTTAAACATTGTTAAATCTACGCAACTAAAATCTATGATTTTATCAACACTTTCATCTACTACAACACATGGAGAATAGATATTATTTTTCATATCTTTAAATAAACCTTTAAACTCTTTATATAAAGATCTTAAATCATCAAAAGAATACTCAGATGTACTTAAATTTTCATTTATGTTTGCTCTATGACAAATTTCCTTGGAAATAACAGGGCTTATGCCTAAAAACCTAGAGTAAATAGACTTGTATAAGTTACCATCAAAAGATTCTAATTCTTTTATAAATTCATCTTCAGATATATCATCTAAAGGATTTAATTTATCTTGAGCAGGAGGTAGATTGTAAGTCATACCTGGGAGTATCTGTCTAACCCTACTTATGCTAGGAGGTATTCTCTTTGCTGAGTCTATTATTTTATTATCATTTGAATGAGTAAGTATTATATTACTGTGTCTACCCATTATTTCTATATATATATCCTTTGTAGTTTTTTCCTTCAACTCATCAAGAGACTCTACACTTATTTTTACTATTCTTTCAAAACCTACCTGAGATATATTTACTATATTACCTCCTTGTATATGTTTTCTAAAAAGCATACAAAACATAGGGGCATTTATAGGATTTTCTTTTTTATAATCCTTAGCTAAATATACCCTTGGATTTGAGGCACTAGCACTTAATACTAATTTAAAGTTCTCTTTATTGTTTCTTATATGTAAAACAACTTCATCGTTTTCAGGTTGGTATACTTTATCTATCTTACCTCCTAAAATCTTTGATTGTAGCTCGTTTACTATAGAATGTATAACTAAACCATCTAAAGCCATAATAATCGCTCCTTTCTTAGATGAACAATATATAATAATTATTACATAATATAAGTATATTGTGAATATTTATCAAAATTAATTAAAGAAAGTATATAATTAATTATAAGGGGATAAAAACAAATTTTATATCTATATAATTTCCCTTTCTTATTAATATATTGTATAATATTAAGTTAGGGATTAAATTAGAGGGGGGATAGTATGGAATTTTGGAAATTACATGGGATAGGGAATGATTTTATAGTTATAGACCAAAGGTTTGATCAATATGATGAATACGAAAAAATAGCAAAAAAAGTATGTAATAGAAAATTTTCAGTAGGTGCTGATGGGCTTTTAATTGTTAAGAAATCTAACATAGCAGATGTTAAAATGTTATATTATAATTCTGATGGGTCGATAGCATCTATGTGTGGAAATGGACTTAGATGTTTTGCTAAATATGTTTATGACAATGAGATAGTATTAAAAGAAAATTTTAAAATAGAAACTCTTGATGGAATAAAAGAAGTAAATATAAACAAAGAGGATAATATAACAAGTTTAGTAAAAGTTAATATGGGAAGTGGAAGCTTCTTGTGTAAAAACATATCTATGATTCATACTATGGAAACTTTCTTAGAGCAAAAGATAAAAGTAAAAGATAAAGAATTTATAGTAAGCTCTATGTTAATGGGAGTTCCTCATACTGTTGTTTTTGTAGATGATATAAACTTAAATGATGTACATAAATATGGAAGTGAAATAGAAAAAAATAAAATGTTTTTAAAAGGCACTAATGTAAACTTTGTAAAAATTGAAGATAATAATAATATAAAAGTAGCTACTTGGGAAAGAGGATGTGGTTATACTTTAGGATGTGGTACAGGAATGACAGCATCAGCAGTTATAGGAAATTTTTTAAGAAAATTAGATAAAAATGTATATGTAACATCACAAGGTGGATGTGTAAAAATAGATATAAATGAGGACTGTATATATATGACAGGGCCTGCAGTTAAAATATGTGAAGGTATTTTGGAGGTATAATATGGCAATAAGTATGACTGGCTTTGGCAGAGGAGAATATAAAGATGATAACTATTATTTTTTAATAGAGTGTAAGACTATAAATCATAAATATGCAGATATAAATATAAGATTACCAAGAAAGATATCATTTTTAGAAGAAAAGGCAAGAAACTTAATAAAAAATTATGTAAAAAGAGGTAGAGTTGATTTATACATAAAGCTTGACGTATTAGGTAGTGAAGATGTAAACTTAAAATTCGATGAAGTATTAGCTAGTCAATATGTAGGAATATTAAATCAAATAAAAAATAAGTTTGATTTAATAGATGATATAAGCGTTATGAATATAGCTAAGTTTCCTGACATAATAAAAGCTGAAGAAAAAGAAGAAGATGAAGAATTTTTATGGGAAATGCTTAAAAAATCTTTAGAAGAAGCTTTAAGTAATTTAAAAGAAATGAGAATAGAAGAAGGTAAAAAATTAGCAGAAGATGTTATAATGAGATGTGACCTTCTTAAAAATTATATTGAAGAAATTGAAAAGTATTCATATAATGTTGTTATTGATTATAAAGAAAAATTAAATACTAGAATATCTGAGATACTAGAAAATCCTAGCATAATAGATGAAAATAGATTGGCACAAGAAGTTGCAATATATGCAGATAAAAGCAGTATAACAGAGGAAATAGTAAGATTTAAAAGTCATATAGAGCAATTAAAAAAGACTATAGTAAAAGACGAATCAATAGGAAGAAAGATAGACTTCCTAATACAAGAAATGAACAGAGAAACAAATACAATAGGATCAAAATCATCAGACTTAAATATAACTAATTTAGTAGTAGAAGTTAAATCTGAATTAGAGAAAATAAGAGAGCAAATACAAAATATAGAATAAATAATAATAAAATATATAATAATGAAACTTGTATATCAGAAAGGAAGATAGTAATGCTTAAGAAAAAAGGGCTATTATTAGTTGTATCTGGTCCATCAGGAGCTGGTAAAGGTACAATATGCAAAGAGCTACTAAACAAAAATCACGATATAAAATTATCGGTATCAGCAACAACTAGAAAGCCAAGAAATGGCGAAGTTGATGGAGTTAATTACTTCTTTTTAGAAAAAGAAAAATTCCAAACGATGATAAATAATGGTGAATTTTTAGAGTATGCTCAAATTTATGACAATTTTTATGGTACACCAAAGGCTGCTATAATAGAATCTTTAGAAAATGGACAAGATGTCATATTAGAGATAGAAATGCAAGGAGCTAAGCAAATAAAAGATGTATATCCAGAGGGTGTATTTATATTTGTATTACCGCCATCTCTTGAAGAATTAAAAAATAGAATAGTTGGAAGAGGAACAGAAACAGAAGAAGAAATACACAAAAGATTTAGTTGTGCATTTGAAGAAATAAACAAAATATCTGATTACGACTATTTTGTAGTGAATAAAGATGTAAATACATCAGTAAAAGAATTAGAAAGTATAATATTAGCGGAAAAAAATAAAGTTAATAGATATAAAAATAATATAATAGCAAAATTCAAGGAGGAATTATAAAATGTTAAAACCATCAATAAATGAAGTATTAAACAAAATAGACAACAGATATTATTTAGTTGGAACAGTAGCAAAAAGAGCTAGAGAAATAATAGACGGTGCTGAGCCTATAACAACTACAAAAACTAGAGATAACAAACCTGTAACTATAGCGACTCAAGAAGTTGCTGATGGTAAAATAAGCTATAGATTATTAACTCAAGAAGAAATAGATTTAAATGAAGCTGAAAAGCACTTAGAACAAAAAATTACAGAAGAGGAGTAATTCTTATGTTAAAAGGTAAAACTGTTGTACTAGGAGTAAGTGGAGGAATAGCTGTATACAAATCATTAGATGTAGTAAGTAGACTTAGAAAATTAGGTGTAAATGTTCATGTTATAATGACTAAAGCTGCTACTGAATTTGTAACTCCATTATCATTTCAATCATTAAGCCAAAACTATGTAGTTTGTGATATGTTTGAAGAACCAAAAACTTGGGATGTAGAGCATGTATCACTAGCTAAAAAAGCAGATGTATTTTTAATAGCACCTGCAACTGCTAACTTCATAGGTAAAATGGCTAATGGCATAGCTGATGACATGCTTACAACAACAGTTATGGCTACTAAGGCAAAAGTATTAATAGCACCTGCTATGAATACTAATATGTATGAAAATCCTGTACTTCAAAGAAATATAAAAATATTAAAGGAACTAGGTTGTAATTTTGTAGATCCAGAAAGTGGAAGACTTGCTTGTGGAGATACTGGAAAAGGTAAGCTAGCATCACCAGAGGTAATAGTAAATGAAGTAGTTAATTTACTTACACAAAAGCAAGATTTAATTGGTAAAAATATAATAGTTACTGCTGGACCTACAGTAGAAAACATAGATCCAATGAGATTTATAAGCAATAGATCTACAGGTAAGATGGGATATGCAATTGCAACTCAAGCAGCAAATAGAGGTGCTAATGTAACTTTAATATCAGGACAAACTAATCTAGAAGTTCCTAAAAATATAAAAAAGCTTATAAAAATAGAAAGTGCTGAGGATATGTATAATGCAGTTTTAGAAAACTTAGATGATAATCAAGTTGTAATAAAAAGTGCAGCAGTAGCAGATTATAAGCCTAAAAACTATTCTAATAAGAAAATAAAAAAATCTGATGATGATTTATCTATAGAATTAGAAAGAAATAAAGATATAGCTTATGAAATAGGCAAGATAAAAAAAGATAAAATACTAGTTGGATTTGCAGCAGAAACTAATGACCTTATAGAAAATGCTAAAGGTAAAATAAAGAAAAAAAATCTAGATTTTATTGTAGCTAATGATTTAACTAAAAAAGGCGCTGGATTTGGTGTAGATACTAATATAGTTAAGATTATAGATAAAGATGGAAATATTACAGAATATCCAAAAATGAAAAAAGAAGAAGTGGCAGATGTTATATTAGATAATGTCAATAAGTTACTACAAAGATAAGCATCTATTAATTTAGATGCTTTTATTTTTAGCAAGAGGTATAATTGAGTAAATAGCTATTAAAAAGGACATAATCTAGTTAATACGAGTAGGAGATAGATGTTTTATAATGGAAAAGTATGCGAAATTAGTAGTAAGAAGCAATACTATACATACAGACAATTTATTTACATACAAATTTTCAAATCTTTTAATAGATGATTTAAAAGTAGGTCATAGAGTTTTAGTTCCTTTTGGTAGAGGAAATAAACCTACAGAAGCCTTTGTCTTTGAGATAAATAATAAAGTAGAAGATAACATAAGGTTAAAAGAAATTATAGATGTATTAGATAAAGAGCCTATATTTTCAAAAGAAGATTTAGAATTGGTAAAATGGATGAAAAATAGATATCTGTGCACATATATAGATTGTATAAACTTAATATATCCAAAAGGATATAAGTTAAATAATTATAAAGTTGCAGTTTTAAATAGCGATATAAGAAATTTAGACCAATTAGAAATAAAAGGTGTAATTAGTTCATTAAATGAAGATGAGCAGATAGTAGTAAATTCTATACTAGATAACAAAGGAAAGATAAAAATAGATAAATTAAAGTCTATAAATAAGATAAATAATATACTTTACAGACTTAATAAAAAAAATATAATAGATATTTTATGGGAATATAAAGATCATAAAAATGAAAAGAAAATATGCTATGTATCATTAGCTATTGATAGTGATTATATAGATGAATATATAAAAAACGATAAGATAGCCCTAGGAAGTAAGCAAAAAGAAGTTATAAACTTTTTAAAGTACAATGATGATAGTGAAATAAATGATATAATGGAATTGTTAAATGCATCTAAAAAAAGCATAACATCATTATATGATAAGAATTTAATTAATTTAGAAATAAGAGATTATTATAGAAGGCCTAAAGATATATATAGCACGGACTATAAAGATATAAAATTAAATAAAGAGCAATTATATGCTGTTAATAAAATAACATCAGAGATGTTTGAAGAAAATAAAAAACCTTACATGATTCATGGTGTAACAGGTAGTGGTAAGACAGAAGTATATATGGAAGTTATAGATTATGCACTAAATCAAGGTTTAGATAGTATATTTTTAGTACCAGAGATATCTCTAACTCCACAAACTATAGATAGATTAAAAAATAGGTTTGGAGATATAGTAGGAGTATTTCATAGTCAATTATCAGAAGGTCAAAAACATGATGTGTATAAAGCTATAAAAGCAGGCAAAATAAGAATATTAATAGGTGCAAGATCTGCATTATTTGCTCCATTTAAAAACTTAGGTGTAATAATAATAGATGAATTTCATGAGTCTTCATATAAGTCAGAGAAAAACCCTAAATTTAGCACTATAGAAGTTGCTAGGTATATGTCGCACAAGGAAAATATATCGTTGATATTAGGTTCTGCAACTCCATCTGTTGAAGAATACTATAAAGCTTGCAATAAAGAGTATGAATTAATAGAAATAAAATCTAGAGCTAATAAAAGACCGCTTCCAAAAATTGAAGTTGTAGATATGAAATTAGAACTAAATAATGGAAATAAGAGTATATTTAGCATAAGACTACAACAAGAAATAGAAACTGCTATTAAAAATAATAATCAGGTAATATTATTTTTAAATAGAAGAGGTTATGCAAGTTTTGTATCATGTAGAAATTGTAGTTATGTATTTCAATGTGAAAATTGTGATATATCATTAACATATCACAAAAGAAATAATATAGGAAGATGCCATTATTGTGGATATGAAAAAGAAATACCTCATGAATGTCCAGAGTGTGGAAGCAACTATGTAAAACCTTTTGGTATAGGAACTCAAAAGATAGAGGAAGAGTTAAAAAATATATTCAAAGATGCAAAAATTCTTAGAATGGATAAAGATACTACCTCTAAAAAAGGTTCATTAGAAGAAATACTTAATAAATTTAAAAATAAAGAAGCAGACATATTAATAGGAACACAGATGTTGAGTAAGGGATTAGACTTTGACAATGTAACCTTAGTAGGAATATTATCAGCAGATATGATATTGAATTTTCCGGATTTTAAAAGTTTTGAAACTACATTTCAGTTAGTAACTCAAGTTTCAGGACGGGCAGGAAGATCTGATAAGGAAGGTAAGGTTATTCTTCAAACTTATGATACAGATCACTATGCTATAAGAAGAGCCATAAACTATGATTATGAAGGATTTTATGAAGATGAAATAAAAATCAGAAAAGCATTTGGATATGCTCCTTTTAACAATATGGTAAGTGTTGTAATAAGCGGTGAAAATGAACATATAGTAAAGCAAAATGCTAAGAATATGTATGATTCAATTATTTATCTTCTCAAATCTAGGGGTATAAATAATTTTGATTTCATATTAGGTCCAAACCCATGTTCAATATCAAAAATAAATCAAAATTATAGATGGCAGATATTATTTAAGGATGAGGATATTGAAATAAATCTATTAAAAGGTATAATAAAATATATATGTATAACAAAACGAGACGTAGTGTTTAATAAAGAGGTTAATGTATCCATAGATATTAATCCAAACAACATATTATAAAATATAGGAGGAAACAAAAATGGCGTTAAGAGAAATAGTTCAAATAGGAGACCCTATTTTAAGAAAAAAAGCAAAAAAGGTAGAAAAAATAGATGATAGATTAATACAATTATTAGATGATATGGCAGAAACAATGTATCATGCAGATGGTGTAGGTCTTGCTGCACCTCAAGTAGGAGTATTAAAGAGAGTTGCTGTTATAGATATCGGTGATGGTATAATAGAACTTATAAATCCAGAAATAATAGAAACTTCTGGAGAGCAATTAGGAGATGAAGGATGCTTAAGTGTTATAGGCGAATGTGGAGCTGTAAATAGACCATATTATGTAACAGTAAGAGCATTTAATAGACAAGGTCAATATGTTGAAATAAAGGCTGAAGAATTTTTAGCAAGAGCATTTTGCCATGAAATAGACCATTTAGATGGTGTATTATTTGTAGACAAAGTACAAAAGTAGTAGGAGATGATTAAATGAGGATAGTATTTATGGGTACACCTGAGATTGCTCTTGGGTGTTTACAAAAAATAATAGATGAAAAACATGAAGTAATAGGTGTGATAACTCAACCAGATAAACCTCAAAATAGAGGTAAAAAGCTTGGAATGCCTCCTGTTAAAGAGCTTGCACTTAAATATGATATACCAGTATATCAACCATTAAAGGCAAGAGATGAAGAGTTTGTAAATGTATTAAAGGAATTAAATCCAGATGTAATAGTAGTTGTAGCTTATGGACAAATACTTCCTAAATCTATATTAGATATTCCTAAGTTTGGTTGTATAAATGTCCATGTTTCTTTACTTCCAAAATATAGAGGAGCGGCACCTATAAACTGGGTAATAATAAATGGTGAAGAAAAAACAGGAGTTACTACTATGTATATGGATGAAGGTCTAGATACTGGAGATATGATACTACAAAAAGAGTTTGCATTAGATAATGAAATAACAGCAGGAGAGCTTCATGATAAGATGATGGTTGTTGGAGCAGAAACTCTAAAAGAAACTTTAGACTTAATTGAAAAAGGGTGTGCACCAAGAACTAAGCAAAATCATGATGAGTTTAGTTATGCACCTATGATGGATAAGTCTTTAGGAAATATAGATTTTAATAAAAGTGCAAAAGATATACATAACCTTGTAAGAGGGGTTAATCCATGGCCAAGTGCATATACAACTTATGATGGAAAGACTATGAAAGTATGGAAGACGAAAGTGCTAAATGAGGAAAGTCAAAAAGCACCTGGAACTATATTAAGCGTTGATAAAGATGGTATAAAAGTAAGCACTTTAGATAAAGTAATATTACTTGAAGAAATACAAATGCCAGGAAAGAAAAGAGTTTTAGTTTCTGAATATATAAAGGGAAACAGTATAGATACTTCAAAAATATTAGGCTAGGTAAATAAAATGGTAGAATCAAAAAAGTATATGACGGCCATAGGTATATTATTAGCAATTCTTTTGACTATAGGTTTACTTGTTAACTTTTTTATATCTACTTTAGCAGGTGTATTTGCTATAATAACAGATATACTAATATTATTAGCATCGATAGTAATAATATTTTCTATAGTAGTTACAAATAATATTATAAGGGATAAAGATGTAGACTCATCTTTAATGAAGGTTAACTTTAAAATCGTATCATTTTTATTTCCTATAATAACTATTATTGCAGAATTTGTTAATATACCCAAAAATGAAATAAGAAAGGTATATATAAAATTAAACAATAAATATATATATAGTAATAGTTATAACTTAAAGCCAGAAGAAATATTAATATTAATACCTCATTGTGTTCAAAGAAATAGCTGTAAGTTAAAAGTTACTAACAAAATAGAAAACTGTGCAACTTGTGGTTTGTGTAATATAGGAGATTTAGTAAAATTAAAAGAAAAAACAAATGTAAATATATTTGTAGCTACAGGGGGAACACTAGCCAGAAAAATAATAATGGATAACAGACCAAAAGCTGTTATAGCAGTAGCTTGTGAAAGGGACTTAACAGCTGGAGTACAAGATATGAGACATGTACCCGTTTTAGGTGTATTTAATAAAAGACCTAATGGACCTTGTGTAGATACTAATATAGATATAAATGAAGTTGAAGAAGCTATAAAATTTTTTACAGAGAGAATATATAGCTTATCTTTATAAGAATCTATATTAAATTAAGATAGGAGTGTTTTATATGTTTTATCCATATGGATATGGGTATGGTTTAGACCCTACAATTATGATATTAATTCCAGCGATACTTTTTACTATTTATGCTCAATTTAAAGTAAGTAGTACTACTAGTAAGTATCTAAGAGTGAATTCAAGTAAAGGTTATACTGGAGAACAAGTAGCAAGAACAATATTAAATTCTAATGGATTAAATAACGTATCTATAGAAATGGTTACAGGGCATTTAACTGACCATTATGATCCAAGAAGTAATACTGTTAGATTATCACAAGATATATATTATGGAACATCGATAACATCTATATCAGTTGCGGCACATGAATGTGGCCATGCAATACAGCATGCTAAAGGATATGTACCACTTAATTTTAGAAGTGCTTTAGTTCCTATAGTTAATTTTTCATCTAATATATCTTGGTTATTAATTGCTTTAGGATTTATAATGAGGGGACCATTTTTAGAAATAGGAATAATACTATTTGCAGCATCAGTCTTATTCCAAATAGTAACATTACCAGTTGAATTTAATGCATCAAGTAGAGCTATAGTTCAGCTTAATAATCTAGGAATAGTAGACAAAAGAGAATCTAATCAAAGTAGAAAGGTTCTTACAGCAGCAGCATTAACTTATGTAGCTGCAGCATTAACTTCAGTTTTACAACTACTTAGATTACTAGCAATAGCAAACAGAGATAATGATTAAAGGAGATTGTCCTAGGGTTTCTAGGACTTTTTCTGTTTAAATTAAGGAGAAATAGCATGAAGGCAAGAGAAATAGCATATAAGGTACTTTTAGATATTGAGGAGAATAATAATTATTCTAATACATCAATAAATAAACATTTTAAGAAAATTGAAATGACTAATCAAGATAGAGGTCTTGCTACAGAATTAATATATGGTGTAATAGAAAATCAATATTATTTAGATTATATAATAAATAAACTTTCTAAGATAAAGACACAAAAGATGTCAACTTGTGTTAAAATATTGCTAAGATTAGGTGTATATCAGATAGCATTTTTAGATAGTATATCTGATTATGCAGCTGTTAATGAGACCGTAAATTTAGTCAAAAAATATGATAAAAGATCATCAGGATTTGTAAATGCAATACTTAGAAATATAATAAGAAAAAAAGAAGAGATTTTAAAAGTAGATATAGATGATAACATAATGTATTTATCTACTAAATACTCTTATAGTCCATGGATGATAAAAAATTGGATTAAAAACTTTGGAGAAGAATTCACAAAAGATTTATTAGATTCTAATAATGAAAAGCCAAATTTATACTTAAGAGTTAACACTTTAAAAATTAACAGAGATGAACTTATAGAAAAGCTAAATAATATAGGTGTAAAAGCTTATAAAGTAAACCTTATAGAAGAAGCTATAAGAGTGGAAAACTTTAAAAATATAGAAAATAATGAATTGTTTAAAGAAGGATTATTTACAGTTCAAGATATAAGTTCAATGTTAGTTGGAAAAGTAGTTAATCCTAAAAAAAATTCATTAGTACTTGATATGTGTAGTGCACCAGGTGGAAAAACTACTCATTTAGCGACTCTTATGAATAATACTGGAGAAGTTTTGGCCAGAGATATATTTGAACATAAATTAAAACTTATAACATCAACAGTAAATAGATTAGGTCTTAAAAATGTAGTTGTAGAAAAATTTGACTCATCTAAAGTAGATGAAAAAAGTATAAATAAATTTGACTATGTATTGGCAGATGTACCATGTTCAGGACTTGGAATAATAAAAAGAAAACCAGAAATAAAATATAAAACAAAGGCAGAACTAAAAGATTTACCTTTAATACAAAAAACTATATTAGAAAATGCATCTAAGTATGTTAAGAAAGATGGAATACTTGTATATAGTACTTGTACTATAGAAGATACTGAGAACATAAATATAATAAATGAGTTTATAAAGACTAACAATGATTTTGAATTAGTACCTATAGATGAAGTGAATGTAGATTTAGATAACCAAGATAAAGGATATTTAAAAATATATCCTAACATACATGGAATGGATGGTTTCTTTATAGCAAAATTAAGAAAAGTAAGGTAGTGATAAAATATGAATCAAGATAAAGTTGCATTAAAAAACTTTACAGAAGAAGAGCTAAAAGAGTTTATGAAAACTATAGGAGAAAAAGCTTTTAGAGGAAGTCAAGTTTACTCTTGGATATACAAGGGTGCTAAGACTTTTGATGATATGAATAATATTCCAAAAAGTTTAAGAGAAAAATTAGCTGAAGTATCCTATATAGGAAATATAGAAATCGAATTGAAATTAGAATCAAAGATTGATAAAACTAAAAAGTATTTATTTTTATTAAACGATGGTAATATAATAGAAACTGTAATGATGGATTACGATGATAGAGTTACAGTTTGTATATCAAATCAAGTAGGATGTAGAATGGGATGTAAGTTTTGTGCATCTACTATAGATGGGCTTTTAAGAAATTTAGAGCCTTGGGAAATCTTAGATCAAATACTAAAAATACAAGAAGATACAGGTAAAAGAGTATCAAATCTTGTTTTAATGGGAAGTGGTGAACCACTAGATAACTTTGAAAATACTAAGAAGTTTTTAGAAATAGTAAATGATAAAAATGGTTTAAATATAGGTTATAGACATATAACTTTATCAACTTGTGGTATAGCACCAAAAATGAGAGAACTTGCAGATTTAGAGATACCTATAAACCTTGCTTTATCACTTCACTCTCCATATGATGAAAAAAGAAAAGAAATTATGCCAATAGCAAATGCATATCCTATAAAGGAGATACTAGATGCTTGCAAGTATTATATAAAAAAGACAAATAGAAGGGTTACCCTAGAGTACTCTCTTATAAAAGGTGTAAATGATTCGCCAAATGAAGCAAATGAACTAATAAAGTTACTAAAGGGCATGTTATGTCATGTTAACTTAATACCTATAAACAATGTAGAAGAAAGAGACTTTAAACGTCCAGATAAGTCTCATATATACAAGTTTAAAGATATATTAGAAAAAAATAATATACCAGCTACAGTTAGAATATCTATGGGCTCTGATATTGGTGGAGCTTGTGGACAATTAAGAAGAAAGCATAAGTAGCTTTAGGGGGGAAGTCTAATGATTTATAGTTGTGACTCAGACATAGGCCTAGTTAGGAAAAATAACGAAGATTATTGTATGGGTGAAATTATAAAAACGGATTCTGCTGATATAGGCATATTTGCCCTAGCAGATGGAATGGGTGGACATAAAAAAGGAGAAGTTGCAAGTAAGCTAGCAGTAGATAATATAATGTTTTTCTTAAAGGAAAACTTATTACAAAATAATAACATCAAAATAGACTATATAGATGATATAATAAAACAAGCTTATAATGAAGTGAACTCCATAATATATAAAAAGTCTATAAGTGGTGAAGAATATTCAGGCATGGGGACTACTTTAACAACGGCTATACTATATAAAAATAAGTTATATGTAGCTAATGTTGGAGATAGTAGATGTTATTTATTAAGTAAAAATGAATTTAAAAAAGTTACAATGGATCATTCTGTAGTTGAAGAGCTAATAAAGGCAAACATCATAACAGAGGAAGAAGCTAAAAATCATCCTAGAAGAAATCATATAACAAGAGCTATGGGAAGTGAAGAAATAGTTATTGTCGATATATTTAAGCATGAAATAGATAGAGGAGATAAAATTCTTTTATGTAGTGATGGTTTAACAGGATTTGTTGATAATGAAAGTATTGAAGAGATTATGATGAAAGACATTGAAGTCAAAGAGATAAGTGATGAGTTAATAAATAAAGCAAACAGCATGTCTGGAAGGGACAATATATCTGTTATAGTAATAGAGGATAAATAGGATGGTGATAAAGTGGGAGAGACTGTTTTAGGTAATAGATATGAAATTATTAGAAAAATTGGCGATGGAGGAATGGCTTTTGTATATGAAGCTAAAGATAGACTTTTAAACAGAACTGTAGCTGTAAAAGTTTTAAGACCTGAATTTGTTGATGATGAGGAGTTCTTAGGAAAATTTAAAAGAGAAGCAGAAGCTGTAGCTAGTTTATCGCACCCTAATATAGTAAATGTATATGATGTAGGAGAAGATGGAAAAGTTCATTACATAGTAATGGAATTTATAGATGGGCAAAATTTAAAAGAAATAATAAAAAATGAAGGTGTTTTAGATGAATATACTGCACTTGATATAACTAAACAAATAGCTATGGCTCTTAGTGCAGCACATAGAAAAGGTATTATTCATAGAGATATAAAACCTCACAATATACTTATATCAAATGAAGGCAGAATAGTTAAAGTAGCAGACTTTGGTATAGCTAAGGCTGTATCTAATTCTACTATGACAAACATTGGAAGTATAATAGGTTCTGTACATTATTTTTCACCAGAACAAGCTAAAGGTAAATTTGTAACTAGTAATGCAGATCTTTATTCTTTAGGAATAGTATTATATGAAATGTTAATAGGTAAGGTACCATTTAGGGGAGATAGTCCTATATCAATAGCACTTCAGCATATAAATGATAATTTAGATTTCACTCAAGAGGAGAAAGTTAGAATTCCTCAAAGTGTAAGAACTATTATAAAAA
>ERZ1463036.128-NODE-128-length-16614-cov-27.999517_pt1 | contig 16614 bp, 15 predicted proteins | sample MGYA00564485_ERZ1463036 | MGnify/ENA primary metagenome ERZ1463036 (study PRJEB39244, sample SAMEA3635127) | Helicobacter pylori | study: EMG produced TPA metagenomics assembly of PRJEB11511 data set (Assembly of a 5300-year-old Helicobacter pylori... | reverse complement strand
TCAGGGGTTCAATTCCCCTAAGGACTACCATTAAATTCAAAAAAGTGCTATATACAAAATGTATATAGCACTTTTTTTATTAATCATTCCAATCTGACTTTCCACGTTTTAAAAACTTTCCATCTCCCATATTTCCAATAAACTTATTATCTTTAACTATTATCTTTCCTCTTGATATTGTATATATAGGATATCCTTTAACTTTTATTCCTTCATATGCTGAATAATCTACATTTGAATGAAGATTTTTACTACTTAATATAACTTCTTTATCTGGATCAATTATTACTAAATCTCCATCTGATCCAACTTCAATTGTTCCTTTTTTAGGATAAAGTCCAAATATTTTTGCAGGTTTTGTTGAACAAACATCAACAAATTTATTTATACTTATTCTCTTTTTCATAACGCCTTCTGAAAATATTAAAGGTATTCTTTCTTCAACACCTGGTGCTCCATTTGGACACTTTGTAAAATCATCTTTACCAATTTGCTTGTCTTTATTAAATGCAAAAGGACAATGATCAGTTGCTATTGTTTGAATATATCCATCTTTAATACCCTTCCATAAAGCATTATTATCTTCTTTTTTTCTAAGTGGAGGGCTCATTATATATTTTAATCCTTCATTATTTGGCAAATCATAAAGACTGTCATCTAATACTAAATACTGAGGGCATGTCTCAGCATAAACCTTTTGACCTCTTTCTCTTGCAAGTTTTATATAACTAAGTCCTAATTCTGATGATAAATGAACTACATAAAGTGGCCCTTCTCCTGCAATTTCTGCAATATTTATCATTCTATTAACAGCTTCTCCTTCACATTCAGATGGTCTGCTTAATGGATGATACTTAGGAGTTTTTAATCCTTCTTCTACAAATTTTTCTCTTAAATATTTTATACTTCCATGATTTTCACAATGAACTGTCATCATTCCATTTAATTCTTTTAATCTTTTAAGAACCTTTAATGCTCCTTCATCATCAATCATATAATCATAAGTTAAATAAATTTTAAAACTTGAAATTCCTTCATCCTTAACTATACTTTCCATTTCTTCTAATATATTTTCATCTATACTTTGAATTACTCCATGAAAACTGTAGTCTATTACAGCTTTGCCATCAGCATATCCATGATAAACATCAACTTGATGTTTTAAATTACATCCCTTTGGTCCAAATCCCATGTGGTCTACTATAGTAGTTGTCCCACCACAAGCTGCTGCAACAGTTCCTGTATAAAAATCATCATTTGAAACTGCAATACCAACATCTAAATTAAAATGTGTATGAACATCTACACCACCTGGAATTACATATTTACCATTTGCATCTATAATTTCATCTGCATTTTTATTGAGATTTAATCCAATTTCTTTTATAATTCCATTCTCAATATATATATCTCCCTTATATAAATCACTAGCTGTTGCTATAGTCCCATTTTTAACTAGCAAACTCATATTAAACACCTCTCTCAATTTTTAATACTTATCTTAAGTACAAGAATATAAATTAACATTGAAATAATTAATCCTAATACATAAAAATTATCATAAAAAATCTTTAATATAATAAATTCATATTAAATCAATTTTTCAATTAAATATATTATATCTTGCAATTCTAAATACCCTAATTATAATAATACAAGCCTTATTGTTAATTGTATAGACTTAACAAATTAAATTAAAATTTCATTAACAGTTATCCCTTTAAGTAATTATTATAAAATATTAATTTAATAATTTATATAATACTTACTTAATAGTTCCTCTTTCTATTAAATATGCTTCTAATTCAACTGTTTTATTTAAAACTTCTTCTTTATTTATAAGTTTAAATAAAAGCTTTATAGACTCTTCTCCCATTTCCCATATAGGTTGTGCAACTGTTGTAAGTTCAGGTTCTATAAATGATGATATATTTATATTATCAAAACCTAATATACTTATATCCTCAGGAATTTTATATCCATTTCTAAGTAAATATTTCATTCCTCCAATTGCCATAACATCACTACTATAAAATATAGCATCTATGTTTTTTTCTTTACTCATTAATTTTTCTGTTGCAGAAAAACCACCTTCCATAGAATATTCTTCATGTATTATAAGGTCTTTATTTAATATATTAAGTTCTTCCATTTTTTCATTAAAACCTATAAGTCTCTCTTTTGACGTTTCAAGATTACTATTTCCAATTATAAATGCTATATTTCTTTTATTATTTTTATAAAGAAAATGAACACCAAGTTTTATACCTTCTTTATTATTACAAAATACTCCATTTACATTTTCATAATTCTTTATTAATCTATCTACTAATACAAAAGGAATCCCATTTGCTTCAAGCTTTTTAATTCCATCAATTTTTTCTGAAACAGGAGCTATTATTATTCCATCTATTGACTTACTCATTAAAAGATTTATGTATTTTTCTTCTTTTTCTTTGCTATTAAAAGTATTACAAAGAACCATACTATACCCACTCTTTTCAGCAATATTTTCTATTGCCTTTGCAATTTCACTAAAAAAAGGATTTTGTATATCAGGTACTATAACTCCTATACTATAAGATTTATTAGTAGTTAAACTTTTTGCCAAAAAATTTGGAACATAATTAAGTTCTTTTGCTTTATTTAATATTTTTTCTCTTGTTTCTTTAGATATATTTCCATCTTTATTATTAAGCACCATAGATACTGTTGTTTTTGAAACTTCAACTGCTTTTGCTATGTCTGCTAAAGTTGTCTTCCTCATTTTCCACCTCGTAATATGCATATATATTAAAATTATACCATAAAAAGTTATTTTAATTATAAATAAAAAGCACCGCCTTAAAATCTATTTATTATTTATAAGGCTTGGTGCTTAAAATCTTTCTTATATTTTAACTAATTTTTATCTTTAATGTATGAATTTAATATCATATTAAAAATAAATATTTAATTTTTAAAAAACTAATTTTTATTTTCATTTGTATAAATTTTAAGATCAGCTGCTATATTTTTATAGACTTTTTCTCCATTGTATATTTTTGCTGCAAGTTCAACACCAAGTGCTCCGATTTCATCTGGTTGTTGAGCTATAGTTGCATCCATTGTTCCAGCTTCTATTGCATTTTTTGCATCATCGTTTCCATCAAATCCAATTACAATAGTGTTAAGTCCAGCTGCTTGTATTGCCTTTGAAGCACCAAGTGCCATTTCATCATTATGTGCAAATACTACTTGAATATCAGAATTTCTTTGTATAATGTTTTCCATTACTTGAAGTCCTTTTTGTCTATCAAAATCAGCTGCTTGTATTGATATAAAATTAGCTTTCTTATCTTTATCTAATACATTATGGAATCCTTTTCCTCTATCTCTTGTAGCTGAAGCTCCTGGAATACCTTGAAGTTCAACTATATTTATTTTGTCTTTATCTTTAAACTTATCAAGAACATATTTTCCAGCCATTTCTCCACCAACTACGTTATCTGATGCAATATGACTTGTAACAACTCCACCATTTGCTTGTCTATCTAATGTTATTACAGGAACATTAGCTTTATTTGCAACTTCAACTGTTTTAATTACTGCATCACTATCTGTTGGGTTAATTAAAAGAGCAACTACACCAAGTTGTATTAAATCCTCTACATTTGATCTTTCTTTTGCAGGATCATTTGTTGAATCAAGAACAATAAGATCAAACCCTAATTTTTTAGCTTCTTTTTCAGCACCCTCTTTCATAGAAATAAAAAATGGGTTATTAAGTGTTGATATTACCATTCCTATTTTTTTCTCATTATTCTTTCTCATACAGCCTGTTAAGGAGCCTACAAAGAAAATACTAATTAGCATAAATGCGATTAATCTTTTTTTTCTTTTCATTATATTATCCTCCTTAAATTATTTTTTTCTGCTTTTTTTATCTAATAATACTGCTATTAATATAACTAATCCTTTTACAATTGATTGATAAAATGGTGATACATTCATTAAGTTTAATCCATTATTTAATACTCCAATTATTAATGCACCAATTATTGTTCCTGAAATTTTACCTTCTCCACCTGCAAGTGAAGTTCCTCCAATAACAACTGCTGCGATTGCATCAAGTTCAAATCCTGTTCCTGCATTTGGTGAAGCAGATCCTATTCTACTTGTAATAATTACCCCAGCTATTGCTGAAACAAATCCTGAAACAACATAAGTCATCATCTTAATTCTATCAGTATTTATTCCTGAAAGTTTTGCTGACTCTTCATTTCCACCTAAAGCGTAAAGATATCTACCAAATTTAGTTTGTGATAATATAAATATTGCTATAATTGCTATAATAATTGTAATAATAACTGGTACTGGTATAAAACCAAGTTTTGCATTACCTATTTTTGCAAAACTTTCTGATAATTTTGATATTGGTGTTCCATCTGTATATACTAATGTAACCCCTCTAAATATTGTCATAGTTGCAAGTGTTGCTATAAATGCTTGTAATTTTCCTTTTGCTATTAAAATACCGTTTATAAATCCAATGATAATACCGCATACTGCTGCACCTAAAATTGCTAAAGTAATACTTCCAGTTGATTTTACTATTGATGCTGAAAGAGCTCCACTAATTGCAAGTGTTGAACCAACTGATAAATCTATTCCTCCTGTTAATATAACAAAAGTCATACCAACAGCTATAATTGCATTAACTGAAACTTGTGTAAACACGTTTGTTATATTTGCTATACTTAAAAACTTTGGTGTTACACATGATATAATTACACATAATAATACTAATCCTATTAAAGATTTATATTTATCTAAGTATACTTTGTAGTTTTCTTTCATTTTAAAAACTCCTCTCAAAATAAAAATTTATATTTCCTTTTATACTTTTATTTTTACTTTATCCCAACGGCTAATTTCATTATTTTTTCTTGTGTTGCTTCTTCTCTACTTACTTCTCCTGTTATTTTTCCTTCACTCATAACAAGAATTCTATCACTTATACCAAGTACTTCTGGCATATCAGAAGAAATCATTATAATAGCTTTTCCACTTTCTTTAAGCTCATTTAATAATTCATAAATTTCTTTCTTAGCTCCAACATCTATTCCTCTTGTTGGTTCATCAATAATTAAAACTTCTGGTTTTGTTAAAAGCCATTTAGCTAAAATAACTTTTTGCTGATTACCACCACTTAAGTTTTTAATATATTGTTCTGGATTTGGTGTCTTTATTCTAATCTTTTTTATATAATCGTTTACATCAGATGCCTCTTTTTTCTTATCTAATACAAATAATTTATTTTCATAACTATCAAGATTTGATATAGTCATATTATCTGAAACAGATAGTCCAAGGACACATCCTTCTTTCTTTCTATCTTCTGAAAGATAACATATACCATTTTTTATAGCTTCTGTTATACTATTTCCATGAAGTTCTTGTCCATTTATTTTTACTGTTCCATTTGTCTTTTTATATGCACCAAATATTGTTTTTGCAAGTTCTGTTCTTCCTGAACCCATAAGTCCTGCAATTCCAAGTATTTCTCCTTCTCTAACTTCAAAGCTTGCATTTTCTACTCCAGCATTTGAGCTTAAATTTTTAACATCTAATATAATATTTCCTTTTTTAACTTCTCTATATGGAAACTGATCTTCAATTTTTCTTCCAACCATCATTGTTATAAGGTCATCATTATCTATATCTTTAATTAATGCATTTCCTGCATATTTACCATCTCTTAAAACTTCAACTCTATCGCATATTGCAAATATTTCTTCCATTCTGTGTGATATGTAAATTATAGCAAGACCCTTGCTTTTTAAATTTTCTATTACTTTAAAAAGATTTTTTGTTTCAACTTCAGTAAGTGCTGTTGTTGGTTCATCCATTATTATTATTGCTGCATTTTTTGTTAATGCTTTTGCTATTTCAACCATTTGTTTTTCACCAACATTTAAATTGCCAGCAAGCTCATTTGGGTCAACTGTACATCCAATTTGCTCTAAAAACATTTTACTTCTTTCAATCATAAGTTTTTTATTTATTTTTCCAAAATTATTTGTTTTTTCATTACCTAAAAATATATTTTCAGCAACTGTTAAGTTATTTATTATACTAAGTTCTTGGTGAATTATTGTAACTCCAAGTTCCTCTGCTGATTTTATACCTTGAATATTAGCTTCTTCACCTTGAAGATATATTTTACCTTCATCCTTTGTATAAACTCCACTTAATATTTTCATAAGAGTTGATTTTCCTGCTCCATTTTCACCCATTAAAGCAGTAACCTCACCTCCATAAGCAGTAATATTTACATTGTCTAGTGCTTTAACACCAGGGAATGACTTACTCACTCCCTCCATTTTAAGCATTGGTTTTTTTGCATTCATTCTAAACGCCTCCTCTTAAAATACAACTCCTGACTTTAAAATAATATTTGCATAAGGAGTTTGCTCACCTGTTCTTATTACAGCCTTGCATTCCTTTAAGTTTTCTTTTAACTTTTCATGACTTACGAATGTTACTTTTACATCACCAATTTCTTTCTTTATTTCTTTATAAAGATCATTGCTTATTTTTTCTGTTTCTGTTGCAAGTACTACTTCTTCAATTTCTAATTCTAATAAAACTGCTTTTAATGTATCTATAAATGTAGGTAAATTCTTAATTATTGCAAGGTCTATTCTTTTTACATCCTTTGGTATAGGTAATCCACAATCTCCTATTGCCAAAGAATCTGTATGTCCCATTTCTGATATTACTGAACTTATTTGGCTATTTAATAACTTTGTTTTTCTCATATATTAATCTTCCTCTCCATAAACTTCAACTACTTCCTCTATACTTGCTATTGAAGGTTGTGCTCCTCTTCTTTGTACTGTTATAGATGAAACTTTATTTCCAAACCTTACTGCCTTTAAAAGATTTTCAAAAGTCATTTCATTTATATTTAACTTCGTACTTAATCCTCCAATAAAGCTATCACCTGCTGCTGTTGTATCTATTGCATTTACTTTAAATGCTTTAACTATTTCAGCCTTTTCTTTACTTATAACAGCTGCTCCTTTTGAACCTAAAGTTATAATTACAAACTTAACTCCTTTTTTAAAAAATTCTGAAGCTGCAATTTTTGCTGTTTCTAAATCATTAACTTCTATTCCTGTTAAAAGTTCTGCTTCTGTTTCATTTGGAATTATTATATCTGTATATTTTAATAATTCATCTTTTATTTTTTTTGCTGGTGCTGGATTTAAAATAGTTAATTTATTATTTTCCTTAGCCATTTTAAATCCTTCAATTGTAATATCTTCTGGTGTTTCAAATTGAGATATTACAATATCACTTTCCTTTATAACATTCTCACATTTTTTTATTTCATCGTTATTTAATGTCATGTTTGAACCTGATATAACAACAATTGAATTATTACCATTATCATTTACTGTTATCATAGCCATTCCTGTTGGTTCTTTTTCATCAACAAATATATATTCTGTATTTATTCCTTCTTTATCTAAAAGACCTTTTAATATTTTTCCATTATCATCTTGTCCAATTTTACTTATCATTGTAACTTTATTGCCACATCTTTTTGCAGCAACCCCTTGATTAGCTCCTTTTCCTCCAGCTATTTTTTCAAAGGATTTTGAAAGTATGGTTTCTCCTTCCTTTGGCATGTTCTTAACCTTTATAACTAAGTCCATATTTATGCTTCCAATTACACAAACTTTATTCATCTTCCCCATCCTTTCTCTACTTAACCGTTAAACTAAATCGGTTAAGTAAATCATAATACATTTTAAAATCGTTTACAAGTCTTTTTTGAAAATTTTCTGAATTTTTATTTAAATTTAATTATAATCAGTGATTTTTTCTATATTAAATTACAAAACAGGTAGTTTTTTACTTAACTACCTGTTTTGTATAAATATAAATTTATCTCATATATTGATGTACTAATTCATAGCATCTATTTTTATAATTAAATTCTTGTTAAAAATTATTTTTTAAAAAAGCTTCATTTGAACTGATTCTAAATTTACAGTATTTAAAAATTCATCTTCACTTATAATTTTTATTCCAAGTTCTTTAGCTTTTGATATTTTGCTAACTCCAGGATTTTCTCCAACAACTACCATATATGTTTTACCACTTATACTTTGTGTAACAGCTCCGCCATACATAATTGCCAGTTCTTGAAGCTCAATTCTATCCTTCTTAGTATCTCCTGTAAAAACTATTTTCTTTCCATCAAATAAATTTTCTATAATATTTTCTTTAGCCTTTTCAAGTCTTAATTTTTCTGCTTCTTTTTCCTCTTTGCTCTTTCTTACAAACTTAGGTGACGCTTTTTTATCCCTTGACTTATCAAGTTTATCTTCTAACTTTTTTTCACTCTTTTTATCTAAACTATACTTAACACGACTATCTATAGTTTGCCATTTTTCTGGCTTTAATTTTTTTAAAAGTTCTAATAAGTCAAGAACATCTTGAATAGCATTATGTTCTTGTCCATCTTTAATTCCATAATACTTTAATAAGTCAACAAGTTTATAACTATCAAGCTTAACCATTGCTCTAATTGTATTTAAGCTACAATAGAACTTTTGCTTATCATCAACAAATCCCCAATGCTTTAAAAATTTCCTATCAAAACTTGCATTGTGGGCTAATAATGGGCATTTATACTTTTTAACTAAAGCTTTAAATTTTTCTTTAATTTCTTCATCTTCTTCTATTGCTTCTAATCCATTTCCATAACCTTTTTTATACTCTTGTTCATCTATAACTTTCTTTAAATGAAGAGTATCTATAACTCTATAATCTTCAACTACAACAGCAGCTATTTCTCTTATTCCATCTTCTTTTTTAAAGCTCATAGGTGTTTCTATATCAACTATTATAAATCTTTCTTTTTTTTGCATATCCAAAAAATATTCTGGATGTACACTATGTAATTTTTCATTTATTTTTAAAATTATTTCATTTTCATCTACATATCCTACTACATCACAAAGTGTGGATCCATCACTATATGCACCTTTATAATATAATTCCTTAACTTCTTTTGCTTTTGATGATATTATTTTTAATTCTTTTAATTTTTCAACCTTTTCTTCTTCTGATTTAAATTCTATCCATTCTCTCTTTGGATTTATCATTTACTTACCCCCTTATAGAAGCCCCTCTTCTCTATATCTTTCCATAGCTTTAATTAAATAACTTAATGTAGAAAAATCTCTGTCTATTCTTTCTGATGCAATTTTAAGTCCTTGAATTAATGATTTTTCATTAAAGTTTTCCATTAATCTCATTATACTTACAGTATTTATTTTACCTTCTTTTGTATCTAGAACTCTTGATTTCTTAATATACTCATTATCCATTGCTTTATTTAATGAAGTCATTAATTCTAAGCTAAGGTCTAGCTTTGGAAAATCATCTAATATTTTAACTTCTTCGTCTTTAAATTTTAAATTTACTGCCTTACTTATATCAGTCTTTAAAAATATAACATTTTTAAATTTAGCACCATCAAAATCTACACCTTCTAAATTAACACCTTCAAATATTGCATTTTTAAACTCAGCTTTTTTAAATTTACTTTTCTTTAAATTACTACCTATAAATTCAGTCCATTTAAATGTACAACCAAAGAAATCACATGATTTAAAATGTGCCCCTCTAAAGCTTGCAAAATTAAAATTTGACCCTGAAAATTCACTGTTATAACAGTTAGCTCTTCTAAAATCATTATACATAAAGTTTTTATTTGTTTTTTTCCCATTATTGTAATGGAATCTTTCATTTGTTTTTTTATTTATAGACATATAATCCTCCAAGCTAATTTATTTATAAATTTATTAATAAATTCCTATTAAATTTTACTTTTATCTCACTCTATATTATCATACAATACAATTTATTTACATGTTTTATTTATTTTCATTTAAGAGTATTTTATATACGTTATATACCTTAAAAAATTTTTAATCTACATAATTTATATTTACCTTTACATTAATTTTAAGGTTATAATTAAATTAAACTATATTTTATTGGAGGTATTGAAGATGGATTTTAAAAAAATAAATAATACTTGGATTTTAAGAATAGATAAAGGTGAAAACATAGTAAGTTCTATTAAAAACTTTTGTAAGGATAATAATATAAAACTTGGTTCAATTTCTGCTATAGGTGCAGCAACAAATATAAAAATAGGATACTTTGATTTAAATACAAAAGTATATAATGAAACTGTATTTGATGGAAAATATGAAATAACAAGTTTACTTGGAAATTTAACAACTAAAGATAATGAACCTTATCTTCATCTACATATAAATTTTAGTGGTGAAGACTGTGTAACTTATGGTGGCCATTTTGTTGAAGGAACAGTTACTGCTGTTTGTGAAATTATTTTAACTCAATTAGATGGACAAATTACTAGATATTTAGATGAAGTATCTGGATTAAACGTAATGAATTTAAAATAAAGCAAAAAAAGATATAGAATTAGTCATTCTTTCTAATTCTATATCTTTAAATTATTGTTTTTTAATTTTAATATTTAAATTATTTTATACAATAAATCTTATTTATCTTATAAATAAATTATTAAAATTTCTATTGCTATAATTATTTAATAATATATTTTTATATTTTTTCTGTTATTTTATTTAAAAACTTAATTTCGTCACTGTTTAAATATTTTGATAACTTTTCTCTCACTATTTCATGATAATTATTTATCCAATTTATTTCTTCTTCACTTAAAAGCTCTTTATTTATACCCTTTGTATCTATTGGACAATATGATATAACATCAAACTTATAAAACTTTCCAAATTCTGATTCTTTATCTTCTACAACAAGCATAGTATTTTCTGTTCTTATTCCATGCTTACCTTCTTTATATATTCCAGGCTCATTTGTTATAATCATTCCTGGTTTTAATACTACATTATTTGGAACTTGGCTTATACTCTGAGGCCCTTCATGAACATTTAAGAAAAATCCAACACCATGACCTGTTCCGCATTTATAATCTATTCCTTTATTCCATAATGGTTCTCTAGCCTTTATATCAATATTTGAACCTGTTGTTCCATCTAAAAACTTTGTAGTTAGTAAATTTATATGTCCCTTTAAAACTAATGTAAAATCATCCTTCTCCTCTTGTGTAAGCTTTCCAAGTACAAATGTTCTTGTAATATCAGTAGTCCCATCTAAATATTGTCCACCTGAATCAACTAAAAAAAGGCCTTCTTTTTTAAGCTCATAATTACTTAATTTTGTCGCACTATAATGCATCATAGCAGCGTGTTCTTTATAACCTGCAATTGTATTGAAACTTTCCCCTTTAAAAAATTCACCAAAACTTCTAAACTCCTTTAGCTTTTCTGAAGCTGATATTTCTGTAATATTTTCTTTTCCAACATTATTTTCTAACCACATTCTAAACTTAACCATAGCTACTCCATCTCTTATTTGGCATCTGTTTAGATTTTCTAATTCTATTTTATTTTTTATAGCCTTTAAGTTTGTTGTTATATTTAAACTTTCTATAACCTTACAATTAGAATTTATATTTTCATATATAAGTGAATTAATTTTTTTAGGATCAATAAGTATATTTCCTTCTAATAATTTAGTATCTTCAATTATTTTATTGTAATTTTTAATATATATATTATCCTTTTCTAATTCATATTTAATTTTCTCTGAAACCTTCTCTTCATCTATATAAATATAAGCTTTATTCTCTTCAATAATTGAATAACTTAAAAATACAGGATTATATAAAATATCATTTCCTCTAAGGTTATAAAGCCAAGCAATATCATCTAATGATGATATTATATAATAATCAACATTTAAAGAAGTCATCTTTTCTCTTACTTCTTGTAACTTTTCTTCTCTACTTTTTCCTGCATATTTTACATCATGAATAAATATATTTTCATTTGGTAGGCCTGGTCTATCTTTCCAAACACATTGAAGTAAATCTTCATCTATTTTTATTTTAAATAAATTACTTTTTTCAATTTCTTTAAAGGACTTGTAGTCATTTACTGAAAATACTTTTCCATCAAAAGCTAAAACCTCACCCTTTTTAATATTTTCTTTAATCCATTCATTTAAAGTTGGATATCCTTCTATTCTCATTTTGAATAATTTTATATTAGAATCCTTTAGTTCTTTTTCTGCTTGAATAAAATATCTGCCATCAGTCCAAAGTATAGCCTCCTTTAATCCAATAAGTAAAGTTCCTGCTGACCCAGTAAATCCTGACATAAACTGTCTTCCTTTAAAATAATCACTTACATATTCACTACCATGTGAATCTGAACTTGGAATAATATAATAATCTATCCCCTTTTCCTTCATTATTGCTCTAAAATTTTCTAATCTATTTTTTATAAGATTATTCATAAAATCGCCCCCATTTTATATAATTATTGTATTATCTATTTCATCAATTAACTTCTTAGATTTTTCTAACCTAGATAATATTCTATATATAGTAATAAATACTAACTTATCTTTTTCATCTACAACAGAGCTAAATTTACCTTTTATATACTTTTCTAAATTCATAACTTCATCTAAATCTAAAATTAACTCATTATTATTAAAGCTATAAGCCTTACTTAAATTAAGCTTAAAGTCTTCAATAATATTACTTTTTATTTTATTTTTAAAAATATAAAAATAAAGATAGTACATATCATTATTTAAAAATCTTTGATTATATACAAATTCATTAACACATTTTAATTTATATGTACTATTATTAATTATTATTTTACTTTCAAATAATTTAGAAAGCAAAACCTGTTCATCTATATAAGTTATCAATTTAGCATTTATTTTCTCTTTACAACCTTTATATAACATATTTAAATAATAAAATATAATATAAAAATATATTTATAAAACAAAAAAGCCCACTATCTATAAAAATAGTAGGCTTTATTTTATTTAAAGTCTTTTAAAAGTGCTGCAAATGGATTGTTTATATCCTCTTGTGCTTCCTTTTGCATCTTCTTCATTATTTTATTTACTTCTCTTTTATTCACTTTATCATTTTTATTAAATCTTTTCTTAAATACTGATTCTTTTTCTCTAAAATTACAATTTTCTCCTGGGCAAACATATATTTTTCCTTCACCAGACCCTCTAAGTTCTAATCTCTTTTTACACTCAGGACATCTTGCATTTGTAAGTCTTGCTATATTTTCTCTATGCCCACATTCTCTATCTTGACATACATACATCTTTCCTTGCTTTCCTTTAACTTCAAGCATATACTTACCGCATTCTGGACACTTTTTACCAGTTAAATTATCATGATGAAATTTTGAATTTTCTTGTTTTACTGCTTCCACAAGAGCTATTGAATAATTTCTCATTTCCTTTGTAAACTTCTTTGGATCTTCTTTTCCTTTTGAAATTCTATCTAAAGCAGCCTCCCACTTTGCTGTAAGAAGTGGTGACTTAAGTTCACTTGGTACAAGTTCTATAAGCTGTTTTCCTTTTGATGTTGGGTAAATTTCTTTCCCCTTTTTCTCTATAACAAATGAATTAAATAATTTTTCAATTATATCTGCTCTTGTTGCAACAGTACCAAGTCCACCTGTTTCTCCTAAAGTTTTAGAAGAAGCTTTATCAACTTGTATATATTTTTGTGGATTTTCCATTGCTGATAAAAGAGTTCCTTCATTAAATCTTGCTGGTGCCTTAGTTTCAGAAACTTTAACTTTAACATCTAAAATTTTTAAGCTATCACCTTTATTTATTTTTGGAAGCTCTTGTTCTTTTATATCCTCTTTATCATCCTCATCTTCTCTATCAAATACCTTTTTCCAACCTTTTGATTTAATTACTTTTCCTTTTGCTATAACTTTTTCTCCATTTATCTCTCCTTCAAGAGTTGTTTGAATATATTCAAATGGAGGTAATAATACTGATAAAAATCTTTTAACAACTAAATCATATACATGTCTTTCATCTGAACTTAAATTTGCTAAATTACTCTTTTCCTCTGTTGGAATTATAGCATGGTGGTCTGATACCTTACTATCATCAACAAAGCTTTTATTTGCTTTTATTTTACCCTTTAAAAGCTCTGTTGCTATAGCTCTATATTCTCCAAATGCTATTCCTTTAAGTCTATCTGGAATAGTAGATACTATATCTTTTGATATATATCTTGAATCTGTTCGTGGATAAGTTAAAAGTTTATGATTTTCATAAAGTCTTTGCATTATATTTAATGTTTGCTTTGCAGAATATCCATAAATTTTATTACAATCTCTTTGAAGCTCTGTTAAATCATAAAGCTTTGGTGAATAAGTCTTTTTATTAGCTTCTTTAATATCAACTATTTTTATTTCACCATTTTTTATTTTTAATGATACTTTATCTTTAAAATCAGCATTAAATATTCTTGAATTATTATCTTTATTTACCCAAGTAAAATTACATTTATTTGTTTTTATATCTATTGTGTAATATTCCTTTGGTTTAAAATTTTTAATTTCCTCTTCTCTTTGTACTATCATAGCTAAAGTTGGTGATTGTACTCTACCTGCTGAAAGCTGAGCATTATGCTTGCAAGTTAAAGCTCTTGTTACATTAAGTCCAACAAGCCAATCAGCTTCTGCCCTACATTCTGCAGCATGAAAAAGATTATCATATTCTTTTCCATCTTTTAAATTTTTAAATCCATCTTTTATAGCCTTATCTGTCTGAGATGATATCCAAAGTCTCTTAAGAGGCTTTTTAATATGAGCTTTTTCAATTATCCATCTTGCAACAAGCTCTCCTTCACGTCCTGCATCTGTTGCTATTACAATTTCTCCTACATCTTTTCTATACATTTGCTCTTTAACAATTTTAAATTGCTTTCCACTACCTTTTATAACCGTAAGCTTCATATGCTTTGGAAGCATTGGCAATGTTTCCATACTCCATGCTTTCCATGATGGATTATATCCTTCTGGTGCATCTAAGGTTACTAGATGTCCTAATGCCCATGTTACTATATACTTTTCTCCTTCTAAGTATCCATTCCCCTTTTTATTACATTTTAAAACTCTTCCAAGTTCTCTTCCTACTGAAGGTTTTTCTGCTAAAACTAATATTTTACTCATATAAATTCCTTTCAATCTATATTAAAAAGTTATTTTCTACACTATTTAACATGATAACTTAATATTTAATTCTTATTATTTCATTATAAACTAAATAACAATTAATACAAAATTTTTAATTATCATTATACTTTTCTTCATAACAAAAAGTATCCCTAAAGATAGATATCTTTTTAAATTCTACAACAAAATTATTTATTGCGCTTTTTAAATATAAATTCCTTTTAATTATTTGAATTATTTGTAATTAATGGTATAATAATCCTAAAACAAGGAATAATTTAATATAAACTTGTAGCATAATTTTTTATTATTTTATAATTATTAATTATTTAAAAAGGAGGAAATATTATGACAGCTTCTGTTAAAGAAAATATTAATATGGACATAATTGATAAAATTGATATTAGAGTTGGAACAATAAAATTAGTTGAGGATATTGAAAAATCAAAAAAATTAGTTAAACTAACTGTTAATTTTGGTGAATTTGAAAGAACTATATTAGTAGGAATGAAAGGCGAAAGAGAAAATCCTAAAGAAATCGAAGGTCAACAAGCACTATTTATAGTTAATTTACCTAAGAAGAAAATGGCAGGTGAAATTTCAGAAGGTATGCTTTTTGATATTGGATATGCTGATGGAATTACCCCCGTTTTAGCACAACCTGAAAAACCAGTTCCTAATGGAACAAGAGTTGGTTAGAACTTAACATAACATTAAAAAATTTATTTAATATTATATAAAAATATTATATAGCATTAATAAAAATAACAATTAACTAAAACCTTTTTAGTTTTCCATGATACACATTTTAATATAATATCAATAAAAAATAACCTAATAAGTAATTTTTTAAAATTACTTATTAGGTATTTAATTAAAATTTTTACTAATAATCTGTTCTTAAATTATCCTTTGTCCAATATTCAAAAGCTTTTAAACATTCACTTTTATCTAAAGCTTCCAAATCTATTATTTTTTTATCATTACAATCTTCTTTTAAAAACTTTAATATATGCTCATCTCTAAAGCCAATATCTCTAGCATCTTGAACTGTGCATCCATAATATACTTTTGATATATTAGCCCAAATAATAGCTGACATACACATAGGACAAGGTTCTGATGTTGTATATAATTCACATCCACTTAAATCAAAAGTATTAAGTTCTTTACATGCTTTTCTTATAACGTTTACTTCACCATGAGCAGTAGGATCATTATCTTTAATTACAGTATTATGAGCCACAGCTATAATTTTTCCATCCTTAACTATTGCTGCACCAAATGGACCTCCTTCGTGATGCTTCATTCCATCCATACAACTTTCAACACATAAATTCATTATCTTATCTTTTTCCATCTTCATACCCTCTTTATTTTGATTATTATATTATTATTTATATATTTAAATAATTTAGATCGGAAGAGCGTCGTGTAGGGAAAGAGTGTC
>ERZ1463036.127-NODE-127-length-16792-cov-53.775229_pt1 | contig 16792 bp, 17 predicted proteins | sample MGYA00564485_ERZ1463036 | MGnify/ENA primary metagenome ERZ1463036 (study PRJEB39244, sample SAMEA3635127) | Helicobacter pylori | study: EMG produced TPA metagenomics assembly of PRJEB11511 data set (Assembly of a 5300-year-old Helicobacter pylori... | reverse complement strand
ATTGTATAGATTCAATCAAATAAAAATAAATTACTAACTTAATTTTAACTTATAAATAAACTATGGAAAGGAGTATGCTATGGAAAATAATAATGTTAAACCTGAAATAATGGATAAATTAACTAAAGTTTGTGTATGTAAGGCTATAAATAGAGCAACAATTAAAGATGCAATAAGAAATGGAGCTAAGTCTATATCTGAAGTTAAAGAAGCAACTGGTGCCGGAACAGGATGTTGTGGTGGTGCTAGGTGTGTATTTAAAATACAAGAATTAATAGACAAATATAATGAAGGCGAATACAAATAAATTCCTCGAATTAAATCTTTCCTATTGCTAAAACTATTAGTGTTAGGAAAGGAGGAATTACTTATGCCTAAACAACCTAAAAGTGCCGTAAACAATCAATGGATATCAACTCCAGTAGAAGTTAATGGTGTTCCCGCATCTAAAAGAGAACCTAAAACAGAGGGAAATAACCAATGGACTTCAACTAACAAAAACCCAATGAAATAATAAAAATAAGCCATAACTTTTGTTATGGCTTATTTTGTTATATAATTACTATTTATTTTCTTCACAATATTTTTCTATAGCATTTGCAACTATTTTAGCATGTGAAACTGCTTGAACTACTGTTTTAGCACCTGTAACAACATCCCCTGAAGCAAAGACACCCTTTCTTGTTGTATGTCCTTCTTCATCTGTTATTACAAGTCCCCATTTATTAGTTTCTAACTTAGTTGTACTTGAAACTATTACTGATCTTGGTTCTTGACTTATAGCAACTATTGTTGAATCACATGATATGAATTCTTCTTGTCCATCTAAAGTTCTTGTTTGAATTTTTCCATCTACTTCTACATTTTCAGTTTTAACAAATTTAATTCCATCTTCTAATATTTCAACTGGAGCTCTAAATAATTTAAACTCTACTCCATCTTCTTTAGCTTCTTCTATTTCCTTTTTAGTTGCTGTCATTTGATCAAAATGCTTTCTATAAACTATGTACACATTTTTTGCACCATTTCTCTTTGCTGTTCTTGCAGCATCCATAGCCACATTTCCAGCTCCTATAACACAAACTGTATCTCCTAAGTTATAAACATCTGGTGCTTTTAAATAATCAATTGCATAATGAACATTGCCTAAAGTTTCACCTTTTATATTTAACTTTTTAGCATTCCATACACCAGTTCCAATAAATACAGCTTTATATCCGTCTTCAAATAATCTATCTAAAGTTATAACTGCTCCTATCATTATATTAGGTCTTATTTTCACACCAAGTTCTACTAATTTTTCTTCATATTTATCAACTAATGAATTTGGTAGTCTATATTCTGGTATACCATATCTTAATACTCCACCTATTTTTTCATGAGCTTCAAATATAGTAACTTTAAAACCTCTTTCAGCTAAAATAAAAGCTATTGTTATTCCCGCTGGTCCTCCACCAATTATAGCAATTCTATCTTTAGTTCCATTAATTTTATCTAATTTTATATTATTTAAATAATTTTTTGATATTTCTTCTTCTATTTCATAGAAAGGAATTGGTTCACTTTTTATTCCTCTTATACAATTTCCTGCACACTGATCTTCATGAGGGCAAACTATGGCACATATAGCTGATAATGGATTGTTTTCAAATAAAATCTTTCCAGCTTCATTAAATCTTTCTTCCCTATAAAGTTCTATAATTTCAGGAATAGGCGTACTTATAGGACAAAATTCTTTACATCTAGGTTTTTTACATAACAAACATCTATTTGCTTCTTCTTTTAAAAATAAATTCATGACGTCCTCCCAAAAAAGTTAATCTTTTTTAAATCTTTTTTATACTATATTATCATTATGAGAAAAAAACAAGTTATTTTATTACATTATCTATAAAAAAGTTATGTTATAATCTTTAAAGAATTATTTTGAAGGGAGCTAATATAAATGGCTAGTAAATTCTATTTACATAAATTAAGCAAAAAGGCAAAAGCTGAGCAAGGTAGACCTTGGATATACACAGATGAAATAAAAGAATATGATGGAGAATATAAAAATGGAGATATTGTTGAAGTTTATAATCATAAACATTATTTCATAGGAAAAGGCTACATAAATGATGCAAGTAAAATTGCAATAAGAATAATGACAAGAGATTTAAATGAAGAAATAAACGAAGATTTTTTCAAAAAAAGATTTAAAGCCGCTTGGGATTATAGAAAAACTGTAATTGATACTTCTTCATGTAGATTTATATTTGGTGAAGCAGATTTTCTTCCTGGTCTTACTATAGATAAATTTGAAGATTATTACGTTATTCAAATTTCTACTTTAGGTATGGATAAATATAGAGACATTATCGTTAAAATATTAGTTGAAGAATATAGTGCTAAAGGAGTTTATGAAAGAAGTGACCTTAAAACTAGAGAGATTGAAGGACTTGAACAAATAAAAGGATTTTTAACAGAACCTTTTGATACAAATGTTCAAATTATTGAAAATGGAGTTAAATATATTGTTGATTTAGAAAACGGACAAAAAACAGGTTTCTTTTTAGATCAAAAAGAAAATAGAGCAGCAATACATAGAATTTGCAAGGGCAAGGATGTTTTAGACTGCTTTACTCATACTGGATCATTTGCCCTTAATGCTGGAATAGCCGGTGCTAAATCAGTTCTTGGTATAGATGTTTCACAACACGCTGTTGATTGTGCAACTAAAAATGCAGAGCTTAATAATCTTCAAGATACAGTAAAATTTGAATGTCATAATGCTTTTGATGTATTACCTTCATGGTCAAAAGAAGGTAAAAAATTTGATGTTGTAATACTTGATCCACCTGCATTTACTAAATCAAGAAATACTATAAATGGAGCAAAAAGAGGATATAAGGAGATAAATCTTAGAGGTCTTAAAATGGTTAAAGAAGGCGGTTATTTTGTAACTTGTTCATGTTCTCATTATATGTCTGAAGAACTTCTTAAAACTACCATAGCAGATGCAGCCCATGATGCCCATAGAACATTAAGACAAATAGAATTTAGAACTCAATCATCAGACCACCCAATACTTTGGAATTCAGATGAATCATATTACTTAAAATTCTTTGTATTCCAAGTTATTTAAATTTATATTAATGAATTAAAATACTGTACAAATTGTTAATATATTTTCTTTTAAATATTTAATTTGTTAAATTTAAACTTTAATTGTTAACCTTACAAATATTGAATATAAATATATATAAATATATAATAAAATTAAAGATTAACGAATAATAATTATCCGACATAAATATTTTATTTAATCTTTAGGAGGAATTTATAATGAAAAGTTTAAAAGGTACTAAAACAGCTGAAAATTTAATGAAATCTTTTGCAGGAGAATGTCAAGCAAGAACAAGATATACTTATTTTGCTAGTGCTGCATTAAAAGAAGGATATCGTCAAATTTCAAATATATTTATGGAAACTGCTGAAAATGAAAAAGAACATGCTAAAAGATTTTATAAATTTTTAAAAGATGACTTCCAAGGTGAAGGAATTGAAATAAATGCAGCTTATCCAGTAGAATTACCTACTGATACTAAGACAAACTTAATATATGCAGCAGAAGGGGAACATGATGAAAATTCAAACCTTTATCCTACATTTGCTAAAATAGCTGATGAAGAAGGATTCCCTGAAATTGCAACTGCATTTAGAATGATTGCTAAAGCTGAAATCGCTCATGAAATGAGATATAGAAAATTAGCTGCAAATATAGATCAAGGTATTGTATTTAAGAGAGAATCTAAAAATACATTATGGAAATGCGGAAATTGTGGCTTCATATTTGAAGGTGCTGAAGCTCCATTAAAATGTCCAGCTTGCTTACATCCACAAGAATTCTTTGAATTATTTGTTGAAAACTACTAAAATAAATATAAAAGCCATTAGGGAAATTTCCCTAATGGCTTTTTTTAATTAAAAAAGTTATTTAATTCATCATCAGAATCCCAAGCAAAACAATGTTTTGGATATCCAAGCTTAGTTGACTTTCCTACCTTTAAGAATAACTTTTTTATATTGCTATTTAGAAAATCATCTCTTATTAATTCTAAAATATCTGTTATCCTTTCTCTGTAAACCTTTTTATCAATTTTTAAAGGCTCTCCCCAAGCTGCAATTATTACATCGCTATCAGAAATACATGTCCTTATTACTTCGTCATTTTTATTTATACTATCTAAGTATCCTTCTTTATTTAAATTATTTTCATATGAAGAAAATAAATTAACTATAGAAATGCTTTTTATTCCTTTTTCAAAATAATCAAAATGCTTATCATTAATAAAGCTTATTATTCTTCTTAAAAATCTTATACAGATTCTTGAGTTTGCCTTTTTAGGATAACTTGATATTATAAGAATATTTGAACCACTATCTGATAATTCAACTTCTATTTTGTAACAATTTTCTTCTGAAGAGTCTTCAATTATATTTATATTTTTCTTTTTAAAAAATTTAGGAAAACTATCCCTACCCATGCCTTTCCCCTTATCTAATTACTTTGTAAATTAATACTTAATTTACTGTATAATATGACCATCTATATATTCTGGTACAATATCAGTAATATTTTTTTTCATAGCATATTCTACATCTTCAATTAATCCTAATTGTTTCATTACGCCATAATGTCTTGCATCCTTTATAAAACTTTGAAAACTTTTATTATTTTCATAAATATAATTAGCTGTTTTTGCTACATCAGTTAAATATAAATTTTCATTTATACTCATCATTTCATTTATTATATAACCACCACATATAAAATCATCCATTGAAAATTCTCCATTTGTTCCTGCATTAATTATTGTAACATCTTCCCCAATTTCCATAAGTTTTCTAGCAACTGCACCTCCATTTATTACAGAAGCTACAAAAATTCTTTTTGCACTCTTACATTCAGTTAATGCTCTAGTTCCATTTGTCGTTGTTATTATAACTGTTTTATCTTTAACAACATCTTCTGTATATTCTAATGGAGAATTAGAAAAATCAAATCCTTCTATTTTCATAGCTCGTCTTTCTCCACCTAAAACAAACTCATCTCTATTAAATTTTTTTCCTTCCTTTAACGCATCATTAACTGTAAGACATGGTATAACTTCTCTACATCCATTCATAAATGCTGTAGTTATTACAGTAGTTGCTCTTAACATATCAATAACAATTACCACCTTATCTTTAACCTTACTTTCATCTATATTATCTGCTGAAATAATAACATCTATATTCATATTTATTTCCATCCTCACTTTTATTTTAACAATGCAAAAAAGCCCTTTGGGCTTTCCTGCTATTTTTTATTACTTTTCAAAATCTTTACCTTGATATATTTCATTATCAACTAGTGCTTTATCTATGGCATTTAAAACTTCCCACTTCTTAAGACTCCACATTGGTCCTATTAAAAGATCCCTTGGGGCATCTCCTGTAAGTCTATGTACAACCATTTCTTCTGGAATCATAGATATTCCTTTACATATTAAATCTATATAATCATCTTGTGATAAAAATTCTAATTCTCCCCTTTCATATAACTTCACCATAGGAGTATTTTTCATTAAATGTAACAAGTGAAATTTTATTCCCTTAGATCCAGTTTTACTTATGTATTTAACCGTATTTAACATATCATCTTTAGTCTCGCCTGGAAGTCCAAATATACAATGAGTTACAAAATCAATATTTCTTTTCTTTAATCTATAAATTGCATCTTCATATACATCTAAATTATATCCTCTATTTATTTTTCTTGCAGTTTCATCTGAAACTGTTTGAAGACCAAGTTCTACCCAAACATATACATCCTTATTTATTTCTTCTAAAAGATCTAAAATATCTTCACCTAAGCAATCAGGTCTAGTGGCAATAGCAAGAGCAACAACTCCTTCTTGCTTTATTGCTTCCTTATACTTTTCTCTTAATTCATCAACTGGAGCATACGTGTTAGTAAAAGCCTGAAAATAAGCTATATATTTTCCTTCTTTCCACTTTTTATTCATCATTTCTTTTATATTACAAAATTGTTTTCCTATTGATAACACTCTATTTCCAGCATAATCGCCTGAACCACTTTCACTACAAAAAAGACATCCACCTTTACTTATAGTTCCATCTCTATTGGGACAAGAAAAACCTCCATCTAATGATATTTTAAATACTTTTTCATTAAATTTATTTCTTAAAAAGTAATTTAAGCTATGATACCTCTTACCATTCCATTCTTTCACAATTATTTCCTCCAAATTGTTTATATCCTTTATAAATATAATATCATATGTGAAAATTTATTTCTCAATAGTTTTATTTAATATTCTATATTTTATTCATTTCTTCTTTAACAAGATCTATAGTATACTTTCCTAATATTTCTTGAGATATATTATTTTTATCTCCAACAGGTATAACATTTATTATAAGTTCTGTTTTTGTTGCCATTTCATAAATTATACTATACTTATCCATTGGAAATAACTTTTCAAATTCTATTGATAACAATCTTCCATCAGGATTTTTATAAATTTTTAATCCAGTTCCTTTTTGGCCCTTTTTAGTATATTGAACTAATAAGTCTCCATCGCCTTCAGTAAAAATAATATCTTCTATTTTACTATCTCTTAAAATATCATAACATATTATTTTTTGAGCTGTTGGTTTCTCAAATATCTCTTTTAATGTTTTATCATCAACGCCCTGAGAATTTGTACCTGAATCCTGAGCTATACTCTCGCCAATACTAGCCATTGATGGCTTTTCCTGTTCAACTGTAGCAATGCCTATTAAACTATCCTTTTCATCAGTTGTAGCAAATCCTATTTTTCCACCAATATAGCTAATACCTAAAGAAGAAAATTTATTCCTTGGTATTTTTTCTTTTTTTATAGGTGGTTTAATATCTTTAGGATAAATATTTATTGGTAAATCATTTAATCTAAAAATTAATTCATCACTTCCAGCTCCATTTATAACTGATCTTAGATTATCCTTATCAACATATACCTCTTTTATATTCTCACTCTTAACATCTGATACTTTATATTCTCCATCTTCCTTTACAACTTGTAATGTAACTGTATCTAAACTTGCATTTAATGTATTTTTACTATTTCTTGCACAAATATATTCAATATATGCACTACCTCCAGTTTCCACTAAATTACCTACTAAAAAAGAAAGTATAGGCATATCAGATAAATCTTTAACTTTATTTTGTGATGCAAGACTTGAAGTTGACATAGAATTAGCACCTTCAATATCATTTCTTTTAAGACATTCTAAATATCTTGTTGCAACCTTTTTAGACAATTGAACATTAAATTGGTTTTCTGAATCCTTTTGACTAATATTTTTATTACATCCTACTATACATAAGATTAAAATCATAAAAATAGCTAAAACTCTTTTTTTATTCAAAATGAAGTTACCTCCTTATATTCATATATTTATAATTAGTTTTCCTTAGAAAATATACCTTATTCACTTATAAATAGAATAAATTTTAAGTTTAGCTTGTATATTTGTTATTAAGAATAATTTTATTTAAGGAGGTAACACTTTGAAAAAAGAGTTAATTAAAATATTTCAAGTTGCAGTTGTTTTTATTGGTACAGTTGTTGGTGCTGGACTTGCTTCTGGAAAAGAAATAACTCAATTTTTCACTTCATTTGGTGTAATGAGTTTTATATCAATAATAATTTGTGGAATATTTTATATTGCTATGGGAACTATAATTTCAAAAATTGGTATGAAATACAAACTAAAATCTTATGGAGATGTAATACATAAGATAAGTCCAAACCTTTTTGGAAAAATTACTGGTGGAATAACAACTATTTACTTAATATCGAGCGCATCTATAATTCTTGCTGGAAGTGGTGCTCTTATTAATCAGTTTTTTGGTCTTCCAAAAATAGTTGGAACATTAATTATGATGGGTATAGCTATTTTTTTCCTATTTAGAGGAACTAATGGACTAATTGAAGTAAATTCTTTTATTGTTCCAACTCTTATATTTACAATAACTACAATAACGATACTTTATTTTATCCTATGTAGAGATCTTATAACTTTTGATAATATATTATCTTTTGAGGCTCCAAAAGATAAAGGATTAGTATTATCAACAATTTTATATGCAGGATATAATATTTTATGCTGTAGTGGTGTTCTTGTTCCTTTAAGTACTAGAATCAAAAATACTAAAACTATGACATTAGGAGTTGTTTCTGGTGCTTTAGGCTTAACAATTCTTTGTCTCATGATAAATTTACTTCTAACTATAAATCAACCTTATATTTATCAATATGAAATTCCATTATTATTTGTATCCCAACGCTTTAGCTATATATTACAAGCATTATTACTTATGGTTATATTATTAGAAATGTTCTCGACTGAAGTATCTGATGTTTATTCAATAAGCAAAACATTAGAAGAAATATTTAAAATGAATTTTAAAAAGTCTGTTATCTTAGTAATTTTTATAGCATTCCCAATATCTCTTTTAGGATTTGGAAATTTAATTTCTACACTTTATCCATTGTTCGGATTTTTAAGTCTTATATTTGTATTTCAATGTGTTAAATTTTATTTAAAAAATAGAACTTATTTAAATAGCTAAAAAATAAGCACTAGAATCTATACTAGTGCTTATTTTTTTAATTATTATTTTAATTCCGCTATTCTTGTTACTCCTACATATATTTCAGATATTTTATACCAAGTCCTGTAATCAACAATACCTGTTTGTGGCAATCCAAATACACTTTGAAAAACCTTAACTTGATTTTGTGTCCTACTGCCATAAATTCCATCTTGAGCTACCTTTGGAATTAAAGGATAGTTTGTAGCTATCCTATTTAAATATTCTTGTGTTACTCTAACAGGCTCTCCTCTTGAACCTACAGTTAAATCATAACCTGGATAAGATTTAGGACTTCCTTTTACTACTTCTGCTGTTGTAAGTTGTATATTGTTTCCATAATAAAATTTTAAAATATCATAAGGTGTTCTTCCTTGATCACCTAATTCTTTACTTCCCCATTGAGTTAACCATCCAGGACAACTAACATTTTTTCCATCACAATACTGAGTTAAAAGCGGTTGTTTTCTTCCTATTCTTCTTACATATGTTGAGAATATCTCATCCACTATATTGCTAATATTATCATATATATTTCTTCCATAACTAAAAGCATGATCGTAAGCAGTTGAATTTGTTATATCGAAGTTCTTACCTTTTGACCTGTACCACTCTGTGTAAATTCTGTTTAAAGTAAATGATATTATACAAAAAACATTAGCTCTTATAGTATTACTTGACCAAGTTGAATATATCTCACTTGATGCAACATTTTTTATATAATCTCTATATAATACTCTACGATTTACACCATATGAATTTGGTGTTCCTTCATGAACAATTATAAATTCTGGTACAACTGGCTTTGGAAGAACTACTCCACTTGATGGTGGTGGTAATTCCTTTTCTACATCCTCAGGTATTTTCCTTGGAAAATCTCCAACAAGTCTATTAGGTTGTACAACTATTACTTCTTGTCTACTTGCTCTACTTGTATTAATTTGATTTAAATTACAAACTTGAAATGCAGTTTCTACAGGATATATTTGACATCCTCTTACTATAAATGTTTCAAATCCCTTTCTCTCAACCTTTATATCACATAAACTATATGGTATTCCACCTGATGGAGATTGAGAATTTTCTAAAGGTGGTGTTTCAAGCTCTATAGTTTGAGTTTTTCCAGAAGAATCTGTTACTAATTCAACAATTTTTTCATTACCATAATTAGTTATTATAGTTGCCTTACAACCATCTAACGGAATAAAGCTATCGCCATTAAAACATTGTAATCTTAATCGACCCTTTTCAGCCATTAATTACTCCTTAATATTACTTTATAAATAGATTATGCTTTAATGTTTATATTTGTGAAATTATTTATTAGGCTTTCTTACAAACATATCACCAACATAAAACTCACTATATCCTCTACTTCTTATATTATCAAATAATCCTTTCATACTAATCATTCCATATCCCCACTGTCTATTAGGATAAGTATCTCCTTCTCTCTTTTCAGATCCCCTTATTATATAAGTTTTCATTTTTACAGAATACATAGCTGGATCATTTCCATCAATTATTCCCCATTGAAGAAGCAATGCGCAACAGCCTGCTAAAACAGCTCCTCCAATCGAAGACCCAGATGCAACCTTAGTCCCTCCACCAGGTACAAGTACAGTAGCATTTATTCCTCCGCATGCAATATCTGGTTTAACTCTTCCATCTCTAGTATTTCCTCTTCCTGACTTTCCAACTGATGCATTATTATTTTGATTATAATAACCTGAAACTATGGCCATTTCTGCTGTTGAAGGTAACATAAGTGTGGTATATTGACTTGGATTTAAAAATTTAGTTTCTGGAGCTAATAATTCTCTTTGTGGTATCCATGCATTATATCCACCATTAACTAAATAATCTCCTATTAACCTAAATTGCCATATACCCTCTCTTAAATTTTCCATTTTTATTCTTATTAATTCATCTCCAGTTATTTCTTCTGGAATAAAATATTGTATAGACATTTTGGTTCCTTCAAAAACAAATCTAACTTCTTCAATTTGTCCAAGTTTTGCTGGTATTTTATCAATAAATTCTCCAGAAGGTGAAACTATTGATAAAGATATTTTATCAGGTTTATTACACCATATTTCCATATATAACTCTTGTTGCCTCCTATCAACACTAAGTTCAATTATTTTTATATCTCCAGTTGATTCTAATTTACCTGATGTATGAGTATCAGAATCTCCTTCATTTCCAGTGCAAGCAACCATCGCAAGTCCTCTTCTTTTTGAAGCATCTCCTATAAATCTTTCAAGTATAGATGTTCCATCATGAGAACCTACATTAGTCCCAGCTGGTATATATATTACAACAGGTACATTTAGTTGTCGTGCCTTATTTAATATAAATCTTATTCCAAGTATTAAATCAACATTTTCATATCTTCCAACACCACTATTAGTTACTCCAAAATTTCTAAGATAGGTTTCAGAAGCCTCTCTTAACTTTACAATTGTAAAATTACAATCTGGGGCTGCACCAATTATTTCTTCACTCTCTCTACCCCTTGCTCCAATTATTCCAGCAACCATAGTCCCATGCCCTATTTCATCCCTACTATTCACTATAGAATATGGATCTCCACCTGAAAGACCTGTATTTATTGCATCATTTATTTGATTTTCCGAAAACTCAACTCCATAATTAAAACTACTAGGTGCTTTTCCACCTTCTATAGATTGATCCCATAAATAAGATATTCTTGTTGTGTTATCTTCTCTCATAAATTCTTTATTCATATAATCTATACCACTATCTATTATTCCAACCATAACACCTCTTCCATTTAAAGAAAGATATGGATTATCATGAAATAACGTAGCTCCAGATGCTTCAACTGGAGAAACATCATTTAAAGTATATACTGGAGATGCTTCTACATAAACAATTTCACTAGTTGCATCTACTATCCTCTTTAAATCACTTTCTAAAACATCTATTACAGCAAAATTTTCATCTAAAATAATTAAATTTACATCTGTATATTTTGATAATGCTGCTTCTAAATCTCCAACATACTCAACAATTTTTCTTATTCTCTTAATTTGTCTATTCTGTGCTGGAATATTTAAATCATTTCTTAATATTTCAAATGAATTAAATGCACAAATAGTTCCATAACCCCATAAAGAACTAGGATAAGTTATGCTAGGTCTATCTCTTTTAGCTCCCCTTACTAAATAATTTTTAAGTCTTTCCCCAAATAAAAATGTATCATTTCCATTAACTATTCCCCATTGCATAAGTAATGCAGCTATACCAGAAACATGTGGTGTAGCCATAGAAGTTCCACTTTTTGAATCAAATGTATTAAATGGTACTGGTGCTATAATTCCTTCACCTGGTGCTATTATATCCGGTTTTATAAATGATGTATTTCGAATTTTACCTCTTCCACTAAAAGAAGATATTGTATTAGTTAAATAATTATAGCTTCCTACTGATATAACATTCTGAACTGTTGCTGGTATTCCTAATGTATTAAAAAGAGTTGGTTTTAAAAACTTTGTGTTAGTATTTAACCCTTCTCTAATAGGAAGCCATATATCATAATCCCCCCTATACTCATTTACAACCTTTATTTTTATCTTCCATTCACCATTTATCAAATAAAATCCACCTGCTATAAAAGCTATAGTTATCTCCCCAACTAAATCAAAAGGCTTTGAGCCAGATGAATATATTACTATTCTATCTCCATCTAAATAAATTTCATTAAGACCATTATTAATTAATATTTCTCCACTACTTTTACCAGTTGGATTTGTAATTTGAATAGATAGTTTAGGCAATATATCTTTATAAATAGCTAACTCAACATAAGGTTCATCTTCTTCAACATTTATAGAAATCTCTTGCTCATCTCTAAGTTCTCCTCCAACATGGTGTGCTGCATCTCCCTCATTTCCAGCAGCAACAACAACAGTTATTCTTTCTAAGTCACAAACTGTACTTATATATTTTTCTAATAATGAATTTCCATTATGAGCTCCATCATTTGTACTTAAACTTATATTAACAACTAATGGCATATTCAATTCTTTACTCTTATCAACTAAAAATTTAATTCCCCTAAGTATTTGAGTACTTAAAGCAAATCTACCTCTATTTGCCTTTACCATTATTATTGAACTTTTTGGAGCAACTCCATAATTATTTTGTGGAATATTCCCACCTGCGCAAGCTATTCCAGCAACATGTGTACCATGCTCTATTACATCTATTGATGGAACTATATTAGTTGGATCCACACTATTTATAGCTTCATTTATTTGATTTTTATTATATACTTTACCATCTAAACTTAAATCATATATATATTCAATTCTTGTAGTCCCATCTTCATTTCTAAATGCTGGATGCATGTAATCTATTCCTGTATCTATAAATCCTATAACTACTCCAGTGCCATCAACATCATAACTTCCTCTAACTCTTTGAACACATGCAGCTCTATTACTACTAGAATCTGATATATATAGCTCTTTTGGTAATTCAATATATTGTATTGTTTTATATTGTTCTAATTGATATAACTTATCCACAGGTACAGTTACTATTCCATAACCATATCCCAAATTTTCATATTTCCCTCCTAAGTTATCCACAATTTGTGAAATATTATCAACATTATCCCCACTAATTATTATAACTTCAATTAAATTTTGTCCTTCAACAACTTTACCTTTGAAATTATTAATTCTATTAATTATATCTTTAGTTAATGATCTATATTTTCCTAGTGAATAATTTATATTATTTTCCAATATATATTTCACCTCAAAATTATTTATATAATTAGTATAATATGGACTTACTATGTTTTTTGATATAAAAAAAGTGCATCTATAATAGATGCACTTTTAAAGTTTTATTTCTATTTTATCTAATTTCGCTATTAACTTCATGTTTTTAAATTCAACAGTTTCAGTCATTAGTCCACTTCTATTACTCATTAATAAAGCTTTTGCATTATCTAATTTTTTTATTTCCCTAATTTTTGTTGAGCCTTTATAATGAACTAAATAAAAACCATTTTGACTAAACTCTGTAACTAAATGTCCAAATACCAAATCACCTTTTGCCATTCTAAATCCACTCATATCGTCATCTTGAATTTCAATATAGATAACTTTATCTTGAGGATATCCTTCAATTTTGTTAGAGTGTATTGGTAATTCCTTATATCCTTTTGCATTATTTAAAGAATAATCATATATCGGAACATTTTTTAGAACAGATGAAAATGCATTTTCCCATACTGCATCAGACTTAATATCTTTTTTAAAACTTGGTTTTATATCTTTAGCAAGTTTCTTTTCATTCATTAAATCTTCATCTGTAACTACCATATTTACATCATTTAAATCTACATTTAAAACTTTAGCCGCTTTATTTATTAAACTCTCTTGAGCAATTCTACGCCCAAGTTCTATTTCATTTATAAATTTCTCTGAAACACCAAGCTTTTTAGCTAATACTTTTTGAGGCATATTAACTTTAAGTCTAGCTTCTTTTATCTTATTCCCAACTCTACTCAAAACTTATTACACTCCTCTTTTGTTCTGACTCTTATACCATTCTCTTTCCTCTATAAGATGGCTTAATAAATATTTAAATGACCAGTTACGTGACATTGGAGTTACTACTGCAAGTACCCCGCCTTGAACAGAACTTCTTACTTTCTTCACCAAAACTTGAACTTCCTTATCTGAAAATCCACTAAATAATATAGCTTTCTCATCAGGTAATTCTGTTTCTTCAATAATTTCTTCAACTACTTTTCCTGAAGCTATTTCATGTATTTTTAATTCTACCATTTCTGGCTTTATTTCTATTATTTTAGCTAATGGTTTTAATGAATTTATTTCTTCTTCTGATAAGCCATGTACTAATAAAGCTTTACTTTTTACCATTTAGCTCACCTCTTAATCTTCTAATATTTGTGGTTCTTTAGCTTTATAATCTCCTAAATCTACTGTAACCTTCTTTATCTTTTGATCTTCTCTTGGTCTATCCATACGATCTCTTGGAGCTTTAACTATTTCATCAGCAACTTCAATTCCTTCAATTACTTTACCAAATGAAGCATATTGTCCATCTAAGTGTGGAGCATCAGCAACCATTATAAAGAATTGACTACCAGCTGAATCTGGGTGCATAGCTCTTGCCATTGATAAAACTCCTCTATGGTGTTTTAATTCATTTTTGAATCCGTTTCTTGTAAACTCTCCTTTAATTGAATATCCTGGACCACCCATTCCTGTTCCTTCCGGACATCCTCCTTGAATCATGAATCCTGGAATTACTCTGTGAAATATTAACCCATCATAGAATCCCATATTTATTAAATGTATAAAATTATCAACTGTATTTTCTGCTACCTCTGGATATAATTCTGCTTTTATAACTTTCCCATTTTCCATTTCAATTGTAACTATTGGATTTTTCATAATAAATTCTCCTTTCAAAATTAAACTATTATCTATTATTATCCAAATACCTCATATAAATTCATATAAAAATACTAGATAATAAATACTATAAGGAAATTATATATCATTTAATCTTATTAAACAAATTATTGTTTAACCCTAATTATTGCTTGCTACTTTTCCTTTTATAGCAGTAATTATAATTGATACAATTGAAATTATTACTATAAATATAAATATCATCGAAAAATTGCTTTTTATAAATGATATATTACCAAAAAAGTACCCAAGCATAGATACTGTAAATACCCATACTACTCCACCAATTGCATTATAAGATATAAACTTTTTATATTTCATAGAACCAATTCCAGCAACAAATGGTGCAAAAGTACGAACAATCGGAATAAATCTTGCAAGTACTAAAGTTTTTCCACCATACTTATCATAATAAGAATTAGTTTTTTCTATATGCTCTTTCTTTATAAACTTAGAATCTCCCTTTAAAAGTAATTTGCTACCTAAATATTTACCTATATTATAGTTTAAAGTATCACCTATTATTGCAGAAAATGATAACAAAATTAATAAAACTCCTAAATTTAATACTCCACTTGCCGCAAATGCTGCTGATGCAAATATTAAAGAGTCACCGGGTAAAAATGGAGTAACGACTAACCCTGTTTCAATTAAAATTATAAAGAACAATATAGCATAAACCCATATACCATAGTTCATAATAAATATATTTAAATATTTATCTAAATGAAGTATAAAGCTTATTATTTCACTTATAATACTCATTTTATCACTCCTAATAATATAATAAATTTTTATTTATTATTATAATTCAAACATGTTAATAATGAATTAATTTTAAATGATAACTTTATTAGTTTTTTCATTATAATTTTTTATAAAAAATAAGAAGTTACTATCTTTATTTAAAAAGACTATAACTTCTTATGATTATAAAAATTCATATTATTTTACTCCATTTATTAATTTAAAAATGTTGTTCCCATTACTACTCTTGAAAAATCATTATAGTTTGTTAAGTTCTTAACATTAATAGCGTTAAAAATTGTTTCTCTTCCATTTCTATTTATTAATTCACTAAAAAGACAATTTAAGAATGTACTTGGTACTCTATCTAGTCCTTCAAAGTCTAAAACTACTTCTTCATTTAAATTATTTTTTATTTGTTCCCTTAGTACTATAGCATCTTCAACAGCAAAATTTTCTCCTAAAAACTCTCTAACATTTATAATCATATAAATCACCTCATAAATTAATTCTTATATATAAACACTTTAAATTTTATTTGTTTTTCAAATTTTCTGACAATTCATTTTACAATTATAATATACCAAGTTCATTTTTATTTGTCAACTATTTAACAAACTTTTTTAAAAATTTTTCTCTCTTAATTAATTATATGATTAAAAATTAAATATGTTTCATATTAATAAAAAATAATAGTACTAAATTTAGTACTATTATTTTTTAAGATTTCAATAATCTTTCACTCAATTTTATTATTTCATTATCTTCTAATGAATTATAGAAAGTTATACTTCCCCTTTCAGTTGAATCATTTATTAAATCCTTTAAACCCATCCTTCTTCTAAGTTCTCTAACTGTACCTTCCCCTCCA
>ERZ1463036.126-NODE-126-length-16804-cov-13.884650_pt1 | contig 16804 bp, 10 predicted proteins | sample MGYA00564485_ERZ1463036 | MGnify/ENA primary metagenome ERZ1463036 (study PRJEB39244, sample SAMEA3635127) | Helicobacter pylori | study: EMG produced TPA metagenomics assembly of PRJEB11511 data set (Assembly of a 5300-year-old Helicobacter pylori... | reverse complement strand
TTTTCACTGCCATTTCAAAACTTGATTATATTTAATAAACTATATAAATTATTACTATTTATATTTTTACATAGATTTAAAATAAATATATTTGATAATATATTAGAAAATATTATAGTGGTAACTAGAACTAATAGTTTTAGCTACCACTGTATATTATATCTAAATTATAATATTAATTTTTAATCAATATTATAATTACATTCTTTCTGGTGCATGCATACCTAATAACTTAAGAGCATTCTCTATTGTTTGTCTAGTAGCAGCAACTAAAGCAAGTCTTGCTTTTCTTAATTCAACATCTTCAACTAATATGGCATTGTCATGGTAGAATTTATTGAATGCTTGTGCTAAATCTAATACAAATCTAGTTATTATATGTGGTTCATTCTTTCTTAAAGCATTAAGTATAGACTTGTTGAAAGATGCTATAACCTTTAATACTTCTGAACTATCTTCATCATTTAATAATTCATAATTTATATCTGTAGTTATTTCTTCATTAGCTTTTCTTAAAACTGCACAACATCTTGCATGAGTATATTGAACGTATGGTCCAGTTTCTCCATCAAAGCTTAAAGTTCTTTCCCATGAGAATGTATAATCTTTTATTCTGCTGTTAGATAGCTCTTGGAACACAACAGCTCCAACACCTACTTGCTTAGCTATTTCATCAACATTTAATGCATTAGGATTTTTAGCTAACATTGTTTCTTTTGTTTTTTCTATAGCTTGCTTTAATACGTCTTCTAAGAATACTACTCTACCTTTTCTTGTAGACATTGTTCCATTTTCTAAAGCAACCATACCAAATGGTACATGTACCATATCTTTAGCCCATTCAAATCCAACTAATTCTAGAACTTTAAATAATTGTTGGAAATGTAAGCTTTGTTGAGAACCAACTACATATATACACTTGTCGAAATCATAATTATTCTTTCTATAAACTGCAGCTGCTAAGTCTCTAGTCATGTATAATGTTGAACCATCATTTTTAGTTATAAGAGCTGGTGGCATATTGAATTCTTCTAACTCAACAACATTTGTTCCTTGAGATTCTTTTAATAATCCTTTTTCTTTTATAGTTTCTATTACTGAGTCCATTTTGTCAGAGTAGAAACTTTCTCCATTATATGAATCAAACTCTATATCTAATAAGTCATAAACTCTAGCAAATTCTTTTAAACTTTCATCTCTGAACCATTGCCATAATGCTTTAGCTTCAGCATCTCCATTTTCTAATTTAGTGAACCAAGCTCTTGCCTCATCTTCCATCTCTGGGTGCTTTTCAGCTTCATCATGGAATTGTATGTATAATTTTAATAATTCTGGTATTGGGTTGGCTTCTACAGCTTCTTTACTACCCCATAATTTGAAAGCTACTATTAACTTACCAAATTGAGTTCCGTAGTCTCCTAGGTGATTTATTCTTACTGTATTGTATCCTTGAGAATCATATATTTTGTATAAAGAATTTCCTATAACAGTAGTTCTTATATGTCCTATATGGAATGGCTTAGCAATATTTGGAGATGAGAAGTCTATTACAACTGTCTTATCCTTTCCTAAATCACTGTGTCCGTACTTTTCTTTTTGAGTTAAAACATCATTTATAACATTTTTAGCTAATTGAGATTTGTCAACGAAGAAGTTAACATATCCTCCTAAAGGTAATACCTTAGATATTGCTCCTTTAGCTTCTATTTTTTCTGCTAATTCTGCCGCTATCATATTTGGAGCTTTTCTAAATACTTTTGCTAATTTAAAGCAAGGAAATGCATAATCTCCCATTTCTTTGTTTGGTGGTATTTCTATAAGACCAACTATTTCTTCTAATGTTAAATCTTCTATGTTTTCTTTTAAGCAGTTTGCTATTTCTATCTTAAAATCTTGCATTATATTTCTCCTCTCATATTCTTATTATTTTATGGTAAATCAATTTATGAGTTTTTTCAAGTTATTTGGCTTATTTATTAACTATATTTTAGCAATATTCTTATTTATAATACAATTTTGTATAAGTTAATTATTCCATTTAAATTTAAAATAAAAATTTACTTTACTTATAGTTCTTTTTCACTTATTACTTTTATTCCATTTTCTATTAATAATGCAGCAGTAACTCCTAAGCCGTCCTTCTTTTTACCTGCAAAACTTCCATCATATATATAACTTGAACCACAAGATGGACTTCCATCTTTTAATATAGCCTCTTTGCAGTTATATAATTTAGCTATTTTTAAAGCTTCATCTGCTCCATTTCTAAACTTTTTAGTTACATCCAATCTTTGCTTATTAATTACACTTGCTTTTCCTTTTATAACATCATATCCATCTAGTTTAACTATTTCTGAAGGTTCTCTTGGTGTGCTCATTCCTCCTAATTGTTCTGGACACACTATTATAAACTCTTTACTTTCTAAGAACTTTTTTACATTTTCATTTTTATTATTTTCTCCATTGTACTTACAATTTATTCCAAGTAAGCATGCTGATACTAAAATCATATTGTACCACCTTATATATATTACTTTTATAAAAAATTTGCTATATCGCAAAATTATATATTTTAAACATCTCACGATATAGTGAACAAATCATTTTTTATTTTAGATTTACGATAGTAACTCCAGCTCCACCTTCTCCATATTGTCCAGCTCTTTGAGACTTAACATGTCTATTTCTCTTTAATACATCTTGTAGTCCAGATTTTAATACTCCAGTTCCTACGCCATGTATAACAGTTACCATTTCAAGGCCAGCTACATAAGCATCATCTAAATATTTTTCAACTTCCATTATAGCCTCTTCTAAATTCATGCCTCTTAAATCTACTTCGCTTTTTACTCTTCCTGATTTAGCTTTTATTATACTTCTTGTTGATTTAGTGATTGTTGTTTTAGGGTCTTTTTTAACTTTTTGAAGAGACTTAAACGGTAGATTCATCTTCATTATTCCTATTTGAACAACAGCTTCTTTTTTATTGTTATCAACTGAAACAACGCTACCTTGTTGATTTAAAGTTATAACTTTTACTTCTTCCCCAACTTTTAAGTCTTTTACTTCTTTACTTGATACTTTAGGAACAATCATGCTCTTAACAGTTGGTTGAAGACTTCCCATTGAACTAGATATTTCTTTTCTAAGCGCCTCTATCCTTTGATTCTTTTCTTTAGATGCTCTTTCTTTTTCTAGTTCTCTAAGTTCTTTTACTATTAAATCTACTTCTTCTTTTGCTTGTCTTGTTATTCTAAAGGCTTCTTGTCTTGCTCTTTCCATTATCTTTTCTTTTTGTTCACTCATTTTCGCAAGCTTTTCATCGTACTCAGCCTTTAGCTTTTCTATTTCTGACTTTAATTTTTCGGCTTCTTCTCTATCTTCTTCAGCTTTAATTCTATTTTTCTCTACATTTTGAAGCACATCTTCTATTGCTATATTATCACTATCTATAAACTCTCTAGCTCTACTTATTACATAATCACTTAGCCCTAACTTTCTAGAAATCTCAAAGGCATTTGATTTTCCTGGAACACCTATAAGTAATCTATACGTAGGACTTAAAGTTTCTAAGTCAAAATCAACAGCTGCATTTTCAACACCTTCTTTAGTAAGTGCATAGTTCTTTAATTCACTATAGTGCGTTGTAGCTATACATTTAGCTCCAATGCTTTTTACATCTTCAAGTATAGCTATTGCAAGAGCCGCTCCTTCTATTGGGTCAGTTCCAGCTCCAAGCTCGTCAAATATTACTAAAGAGTCTTGTGTTACTTCTTTTAATATAGATACTATATTTGTCATATGAGATGAAAATGTAGATAAGCTTTGCTCTATACTTTGCTCATCACCAATATCTGCAAATACATTATCATATACACACATACTACTTCCAAAATCAGCAGGTATGTGAAGTCCACTTTGATTCATAAGTGCAAATAAACCAACAGTTTTGATAGTTACAGTTTTACCACCTGTATTAGGTCCTGTTATAAGTAATGTATGGAATTCTCTCCCTAAATAAATCGAGTTTGGAACAACAGTATCTTTATCTAGTAATGGATGTCTTCCCTTTTTTATATTTAGAAATTTATCTTCATTTAAAGTAGGTTCTATACCTCTCATTTGTATAGATAATTTTCCCTTAGCAAAAGCAAAGTCTAATCTTCCTAATATCTCTTGGTTAGCTAATAGTTCATTACTTATTTCTCCTACCTTAGAAGATAATTCTGCTAATATTTTTTCTATCTCTTCTTTTTCTTGAAGTCTTAATTGCCTTAATTCATTATTCATATCAACTATACTCATAGGCTCTATAAATAATGTTGCTCCAGATGATGATTGATCATGGACAATACCAGTTACTTGTGATCTATATTCAGCTTTTACTGGCACAACAAATCTATCTCCTCTTACAGATATAATTGCATCTTGTAAATACTTTTGATATGTATTTGAAGATATTATTGAGTTTAACTTAGATCTTATAGATTGATTCTTTTGTACTATTCTTCTTCTTATATTTCTAAGCTCACTAGATGCATTATCAGATATTTCTACCTCACTTATTATTGCATTGAAAATTTCTTCTTCTAAATCTCTATATGTGTATAAAGAATTTGATAGTGATTGTATTATTGGGTAGTTAAAATCTTCTTCTTCACTAGATGCTAAATTATTACTAAGCATTCTAGCTACTCTTAAAGTATTTCCTATCATTAGTAAGCTACCTGGGTCTAATGCTGCCCCTACACTTGCTCTCTTTACCTTATCTTCTATATCGTATATTCCCTGTAATCCAACAAAACCTCTTTTTATAAGTATGGCTTGTGCCTCACTTGTTTCCTCTAATCTTGACTTAACTTCATTAAAGTCAGAACTTGGTGTTAGTTTTTCTATGTATCTCATACCTAATGAAGATGATGCTTTGCTTTTCAATAGGTCTATTATTTTATCAAATTCTAAAACCTTTAGTGCTTTTGAATTCATTATTTCCTCCTTTAATCTATATCTATATAATTACGTTTATTTTATGTATATTTGTATTATACTATTTGTATAGCTAACTAATATTATACATAAATATAGTTGTTTATAATAGGATAAAAACTGTATTTTACTATATATGTAAACTTATTAGTTTTAAAACTAACTATTTATTTTGGAATATATTAGATTTAGTGTTATAATATAATTATATTATTTAAGTTTCATGCTTTTTACTTGCGTATACTTAAATATTTAATTTCATCTAAAAGGAGTGAATACTTATGGAAAACGTATTAAAAGGTTTAAATCCAGAGCTTGTTTTTAATTATTTTGAAGAGATATCTCAGATACCTCGTGGTTCTGGAAATGAAAAAGCTGTAAGTGATTATCTAAAAAAATTTGGTGAAGACTTAGGCTTAGAAACTATCCAAGATGATGCGTTAAATATCATAATAAGAAAACCTGCTACAAAAGGATATGAAAACTGTCCAGGTGTTATACTTCAAGGTCATATGGATATGGTTTGTGAAAAAAATAAAAACACAGAACATGACTTTACTAAAGACCCAATAAAATTAAGAATAGAAGATGACATGATATATGCTACAGGAACTACTCTTGGTGCTGATAATGGTATAGCTGTTGCTATGAGTATGGCTGTACTTGCATCTAATGATTTAGCACATCCTCAAATAGAAGTTTTAATAACTTCAGATGAAGAGGCTGGAATGAGTGGAGCTATGGCTCTTGACGGTTCTAATCTTAAAGGACAATACATAATAAACCTTGATTCAGAAGAAGAAGGTTTCTTACTTGTAAGTTGTGCTGGTGGGGTTACTGCTCACTCTAAATTAAATGCTGAGTTTACCAATGTAGATACTAACAAACAAGCTCTACTAGTTGATATAAAAGGACTTCTTGGTGGTCACTCAGGAATGGATATAATAAAACAAAGAGCTAACTCTAATATATTAATGGGAAGACTTTTAAACTCATTATGTGTTGACTTTGACTTAGCAAAAGTTGAGGGTGGTTCTAAAAATAATGCTATACCTCGTGAGTGTGAAGCTTTTATAGTAGTTGATAAGAATGATGTAGAAAAAGCTATGGCATGTATAAAAGAAATGGAAAACACTTTCAGACATGAATTTGCTTCTTCTGATCCTGACATAGTTGTAGAATGTAAAGAAACTACTGTTGAAAAGGTTCTTACTAATGATTGTAAAAATAATGTAATAAGAACTTTAAACTTAATACCTAATGGAATCCAAACTATGAGTATGGATATAGAAGGACTAGTTGAAAGTTCTACTAATTTAGGTGTTGTTAGAACTCTTGAAAATGAAGTGACTTTTGAATGTGCTGTTAGAAGTTCTGTTACTTCTTTAAAAGAAAATATAACTAATAAAATGAGCTTATTATCTCAAACTTTAGGTGGAGAATTTACTTTAGAAAGTGATTATCCAGCTTGGGAATATGCTAAGGGTTCTAAATTAGAAGATATATGCGTTCATACTTATGAAAAATTAAATGGTAAAAAACCTATTATAAAAGCTTTACATGCTGGTCTTGAATGTGGATTATTATTAGACAAAATGCCTCATGCACAAGCTATATCTTTTGGACCTAATATGTTTGAAGTTCATACACCAAATGAACATTTAAGTATATCTTCAACTACTCGTACTTGGGAATACTTAGTTGCTATATTAAAATCAATGAATGAACATAACTAAGATTAGTTTCTTGTTAAACATAAAATAAGTAGGGAGTTTTCCCTACTTATTTTATGTTTAATCTAAAACTTTTATGAATTTATAAACTTCATTCATTTCTATATTACTCAAATTAGTGTATGATTTTATATATCCCATAAATTTTCCCTTTTGTTTCAATTCCTCATCTTTCATTTTTAATCTATTTAACCTTATATTTATTATAAATACATCATAACAAAGTACCATTCCTACTATCATAAATGGAGATAGTATAGCAATAACTATACTTCCTCCCATAGAGCCAAGTAATGGTATCAATAAAAATGATAATCCTTATGAAATCCACATAATTCCATTTGCTCTATTATATGCCTTTATGTCACTTATTTCTTCTGATTTAACTGTAGTCCCTGCCCAGAAGTGCATAGGAGTTTTTCTTTTAAATGAATATATTCCAATTACTTGAGCATCTTCTTTTAATAATTCTTCATCATAAAATTCACTTAATTTTGAAGTAGTACATTCCCCTTATTTTATTAGTATTGCAATATTTTTCGTTTGGTAGTTTATTTAATTTTATTATAATTCCTAATACATTTTATAATCAAATAAATATACATAGAATACAATAAATTGTACTTATATTACAGTTTAAAACTCTTTACTATTAATAAAAATTTATTACGATCAAAAAATAGGGGCATATACCCCTATCAAATTATTTATTATTTAATAAAGAATTTAAATATAATCCTAAAATTCTTTCCCTATATTAACAAAAAACTATTTTTCGAACGATATTTAAATATATCCTGTAACATAAATTTACTTATATACATAAATATTAATTGCTTTTACATAATAAGTCATTCAATACCTCAAAATCATTTCCAGCTATAACTAACACATCTTGAGGAAGAATTTGAGTAGATCCATTTGGAATCAATACTTCCTCGTTACGCTTTATCATTACGATAAGTATATCCTCTGGTATATTTGAATCCATTATAGCTTTATTTGCAATGCCACTATTATTTTGAACCGTTATTTCTAATAAATTTGTACCTATCTCTTCCCTGTAATCATTGAATGTCTTTAATACTGGAGACTTATCATCAATTAAGTCGAGCTTTTTAGCTACTGTAGGTAAAAGTGTACCTTGTATCGCAACAGAGAACAAAGCAACAAAAAATACTATATGGAAAATATCACTTTCAACAGGAACTCCATAAGTTACTGCATATATTGCAAAAACTATTGAAGCAGCACCTCTAAGACCTACCCAAGATACAAAAGCCTGTTGCTTTAAAGGAATTTTAAACCAACTTAGTATGCTAAAAATTGCTATTGGTCTTGCTATAAAAATCATAAATATAGATATGGAAATACCTTTTATCATTACAGAAGGTATTTGCGATGGGAATGATAGCAATCCTAATATGAAAAATAACATTATTTGCATAATCCATGAAATTCCATCAAAAAATTGGAACATACTTTTTTTGTGTGGTATCTTACTATTACCTATCATAATACCAGTCATATATACAGATAAATATCCATTTCCACCAAAATGCTCACTTAAAGCATAAGATAGTACTGCTATTCCCATAACAAATATAGGATAAAATCCATCTATTTCAAACTTGGTATTTCTTAATAAATAAATTGTAAGCTTACCTAATAAAACAGCCGATAAAATTCCAACTACAACTTGATTTAAAAGCATTGGTATTATGGTATCATATCCTTTATCTGCCATTAGCCCTAAAATAATTATAGTCAACATATATGCCAAAGGGTCATTACTTCCACTTTCAATCTCTAATATTGAAGCAATGGATCCCTTTAAGTTTAACTTTTGAGAACGTAATATTGCGAAAACTGATGCAGCATCTGTAGATGCAACTATCGATCCTATAAGTAATCCTTCTAATAAAGAAGTATCAAATACCTTAAAGCAAAATATTCCTGTTAAACCAGCAGTTATAACAACCCCTACTGTTGATAGAAGTATTGATGGAATAGCAACTGGTTTTGCCATATCCCAACTAGTACCAAATCCTCCATAGAACATTATAAAAACTAATCCTATAGAACATATCTGTCTTGTTAATTCATAGTTATCAAAATATATTCCAACAATACCATCAGAGCCAGTCAACATTCCTAATCCTATAAAAATTAAAAGAATTGGAACTCCAAATTTATATAAAATTTTACTTGATGTTATACATATTAATAGAACTAATGAACACATAATCATTAAGTTTATCAAATAATTATTACCTCCTTTATTATAATTAATTAAGTTTGGTGAATTTAAATTTAAGGTTTTAGAATTTTTATAGGAAGGATTTTAAATAAAACTGAAATTATATTTAAAAACTTTATTTTTTATCTTACTGTTGTTATATAATTATTTTATGTTAAATTTATTCTTTTATGTTAGGTTCGATTTCTTATCCTTAAGTTTAAAATAACATAAAATTCTATACTTTGTATATGTTTTCTGTGTTAAATATTTGTTAAATAAATATTCTAATCTTCTGCTATCATTTTAAGATATTTTATTTAATAAATTATTACAATTTAAAAGAGTAACAAATGCTTATTATGACTTAGGCTTTGTTACTCTTTTTGTATTATTTTTTATTTTTAAAATTAACCTTTGTTACATTATCTCTCTTAACTTTAGGTGCTAATTTTCCTTCTTTTAATCCTAATAATGACTCTATTTCATCAGGATAAAGACTTAATCCACAACTTGCTAAGTTATCCACTAAAGTAGCACCACTCATAATACCACTTTCAAGTATCATATCCACAGATTTTCTAAGTAACACTGGACTTGTCGCTTTTATATTATTATCCAATGGTTCCTTCTTGCTCCAACCTTGCTTATCCATTTGGTTCATTAAATACATATATTTCTTGTAATTAATAACACCTAGCTGATATCCTCTTAATATCATAGCCCATATTGGAACTATCCATTTTGCTTTTAGTTCTACAAAATCCTCTATTTCATTAACACCTTTTAAATCTGGCAAGAATGTTTCTTCTGGTAATAAAAATGCACACGCAAATTCATCTTTTGAGAATTTTTTAGCTTGTATACCTGCTTCAATACTAACCATATATGCTAATTCATAAGCTAAGTCATAGTTTCTTGTAGTCGCTGATTTTTTATCATTTCCTAAAGATACTATATATCTAGTATTTTTATCAGTTGTTTGTTTTTGCGTAAATGCTAGTGCTCCTTTTGTATTTACATTAGTGTCTGTTACTATTATCCCATTATACTCTAATACGCTTAACACATTTCCTATAGGTCCATCACCTAGTTCAAAATGTCTTCTTACTTTTGTTGCTAATGTCTCTATATCGTCGTTTCTATTTAAGTTAGTTGGTATATTCATTTCTGGGAATTGTATATATCCTTCTATAAAAGATAATATTTTATGCGCCATTACTAACTTTTCTTTGTATGAAATTTCTTCTACTCTAGGTATTCTTGATTCTGGCTTTATATGAGTACTATCAATTACAACTTTAATGTTATCCATTTGGAAGAAGTATTCTTTTGGGAACCTTAAAGCATTTGCTAATTTCATTTCATTTTCTGGAGTTGGCTTGTACTTTTCCTCTTCGAAAGCAATTATATCTTTTTTATTTATATTTATTTCTTTAGCTAACATATCTATAGTTTTTCCTCTATACATTCTAGCTATTTTTAATCTTTTACCATTAAAAACTTTTTTTCTGCTCATAATATCCGTCTCTCTTTCAAGTTTATTTTATATATACAAAAGTTAAATTAATAAATTTTATGCAAATCTATATTAGTCATATATAATAAAAATATTTTATATTAACTAAGTTATACGAATTTACTAAATTTAATTTATACTAAACTTTATATTATATATATTTAAAAATGCTCTGGATACTAATACCCAGAGCATTATTCAACTTTTATACTGTTGATAATATTATCATATTTATTAATTATAGTCAATTTATGTCTATTGCATCTCTATAGTCCTAGCTCATCACTTATTCCTTGCATTGCTTCTAGTGATAGTTGTGCAAATTCAGCAAATGGAATGCCTAATTCTTCTATGCTTCTCATTGCATCCCTGTTTGCTCCTGCTGCAAATTTAAGTTCTTTCATACGCTTAGTTATAGACTTTACTTTTACACTAGATAATTTCTTATCTGGATAAACTAAAGCTATGGCTGTTATAAATCCAGTTATTGGATCTGCTGCATATATAGCTTTATCAATTGTGCTTATTCTTTTTGTTCCATTATCTTCATTATGAGCTTTTATTGCTTGATATATGTAATCATTTCCAAAACCTTCATTTTTAAGTAATTCGATAGTTTTGATCCCATGCAATTTAGATTCTTCTGAATTATTTTTATAATCTAACATATCTGAATCTAAATCATGTAGTAATCCTGCTAATGCCCAGTCATCAGATTTTTCTGGTTCTAGTTTATTTCCTAAAGCTTTCATTACAGCTTCTACTGCATATGAATGCTTTATTAGATGTTCAGATTGTAAATATTTATTTACTAATTCTACTGCTTGTTCTCTCATTTCCCAATACCTCCTATATAAATATTAAATATATTATAATTTTTTAAGTAAATATATTTGATATTGTTGATAATACATATACTTACTATACAAATTTAATTTATTCTACTCCCTTGTAATAATGACCTGCACTTACACCTTTAGCATCTAATTCATTATAAAGTTTTGTAGCTTTACTTCCTAATTTGTAGTTGTTACTTAATACTTCTTGATATGCCTCTATTACCTTCTTAACAGTTTGACTATCTTCTAATGTAAAATCTAATCTAAATGTATTTATACCTATTTCATTTAGTTCGTATAAGTTATCTAACATACAAGTAACATTTGTATTATATATAGTTGTTCTACAGAATAGATCTTGTGATAATCTAAACTCTTCCCCTTTAGAGTTTCTTAGTGCATATGTGCTTTGGCTACATTTAGCAACTCTTTTATCTTTTTTGCAATCTCGAACTACTACTCCCATTGGACAGTATTCTGTTATCATAAGTGGAGTATATCCATAAACCACAGATTCTATATTAATATCTGTATATTTTATTGTTTCTCTTATTTCATTTATGTTTAATTCCTGAGATATACAAAGATTAGTTGCACCTATTTCTTTAAAGTAATTTATAGTTTCACTATTGAATGCATTTAAGTAGTAATCTATATTTAGCTCTTTACCTTTAAAATAATCTATAGCTCCCCATATACCTACTTGTATAGAATTTACTCCTATATTTTTAGCTTTTTCTAATTGCTTGTATTCCTTGCCTCTTATTATTCTAGGAGCTGAATATATAACTTTTATATTATATTTTAGTCCAGCTTTTATAGCTTCTTCTAATGTTTTAGTATCTTCATAATATATTTTATCTATACCGCACTCAAGTGCACTTTGTAATTGTTCTAAATTTTTAACTTTAACAGATAAATTACTTACCGTATCTCGATTAAATTTAATTGGATTATATGATAATCTTCTATTTTTAAAATCTCTATTTTTTATTTTAACTCTTTCTTTATCTAAAAGCTCTATACAATCTCTTCTCATTTGATTTAGTATACTTATTGGTAAACTTACATTTTCATCTAATTCTATATTTACACTATCCATTTCATAAGGAGTATTACCTAATTTTCTAAGTTGAGTTTCTATTTTCTCCTCACTTAAAGCTACCTTCATAGCCTCTTCAACTATTTTGTCTCCTTCTATTGTGGCAGTATTTCCTTTTTTATCAGCTAATGTAAGTATTGGTTTTTTATCTAGCTTAACACTTATATATGAATCTATCATGTTTTTAACAAATTCTTTATCTTGAGTAAATGTAGCTTGTACTCTATCCATAAGTTCACTATCTGATGTTTTAAATACTATTTGATTTCTTTTAGCTTCACCTATAAAATCTAGTTCTATTATCTCGCCCTTATATCCTATAGTATCTATCTCACCATTTTTGATGATTCTTCCTATAGTTCCACCACCAAGATTTATTCCATCGCCTTTTTTAAGTATATTTTCAAGTCTTATCTTTAGTCTTTTAGCTTTTTTATTGTAATCTAATACCTTACCTAAATATAATCCTTGATTATTTGGAAGTTGTGAATTCATTACATCTGCGCCAACTTCTCCTAAAATAAGTCCTTTTGTAAATTTTCTATTAAATATAGTGTATAAATCGCTGATTGTTTCATCTGAAACATTCACTTTTTTAGTTTGTAAGTATTCATCTATAGTTTTTCTATAACTCTCTATAACAGTAGCTACATACTCAGGTCTTTTCATACGACCTTCTATCTTAAGAGAATGAACTCCTGCATCTATTATTTTATCTATTTCTTCTATTGTGCTTAAATCTCTTGGACTTAATAAATAGTCTCCATTGCTATTTACTACTTCTCCAGTATAAACATCTAAAAGTTCATATCTTTGTCTACATGGTTGAGCACATCTTCCTCTATTTCCTGATCTGTTACCTATCATAGAACTCATTAAACATTGTCCAGAATAGCATACACACAGTGCTCCATGAACAAATACTTCTATATCTGCTTTACAGTTATCGCATATATATTTTATTTCATCTACTTTAACTTCTCTTGCTAGTACTACTCTATCAAATCCAGCATTTTCTAGATATCTAACATCTTCTAAAGAATGTGCTACCATTTGTGTACTTGCATGTATTTCAAAATCAGGTAACTCATTTTTAATAATTCTAGCTATACCTATGTCTTGAAGTATAACTGCATCTACATCTATGTCGTATAGATATTTAGCATACTTTAAAAAATCTTCTATTTCATTTTGTTTTATTAATGTATTAGCCGTTACAAAAACTTGTACCCCTCTTATGTGAGCATATTTTACTGCTTCTCTTAATTCTTCTCTATCAAAATTATTTGCTGATGCTCTAGCACTAAATTCTTTTCCTCCTAAGTAAACTGCATTTGCACCATTTTGAACAGCTGCTTTTAACGCTTCAAAGGAACCAACGGGTGCTAATAATTCTATGTCTTTCATACTTCTCCTCCTATACGTAATATTTTTTCTATATTTATAATGTCCCTAAGTCTTAAAATTAAAACCTTCAGGTCCCCCTGAAGGTTTAATTTTAAATATAAGTAAACTTATTTCGTTGCTCTAAGATATTTTAATTCATTTTCTATTTCAATTTTTTCTAATTGTAATTTATATGCATCATTTTGGAATTTAGAAGAAAGTTGTTCTGCAACATTAGCTTTTTCTTCTGCCATTTCAACAGATGATTTAAGCTCTTTTATTTCATTTTTTAAATCTTCAACTTCTTGTTTAGATAAATTAGTGCCATTTTTTAGTTGCTCTATTTCTTTCTTTTGTTCCTCTATTAACTTATTAAGTTCTTCTATCTTAGATATATGGTTCTTATTTTCTTTATCTTTGTTTTCTAAGTGGTATTCAAGCTCTTTTATTTCAAGCTTATATTCTTCCCCACTATTTCCAACTTTTTTCTTTAATTCTTCATTTTCTTTTTCTACTTTTTCTAGTGTATCTGCACAATCAAACAATTCATCTGTTATATTTATAGCTGCTAATATAGCTACTTGAGATGAGCTTAATCTTTTATTAGCCTCACCTATTTTATTCATTTCTGTATCTACAAATGCTGCTACACTTATCATATGTTTTTCAGATTTTTCTCCAACCATAGGATACTCTGCACCATGTATCTTAACGGTAACTTTGTTCATACTAATATCCCCCTTGTATTAGTTAGATCTTAGTGTTGCACCTAATTTTTCACTTAACTCATTTAATATTTTATCGTGTACTTTTGCCACATCTTCATCAGTTAAAGTTTTCTCTATACTTCTATATGTTATAGAGTATGCTATAGACTTGTATCCTTCTTCTATTTGAGCACCTTTATATACGTCAAATAATTTGTAGCTTTCAACTAATCCACCTGCATTAGCTTTTATTATATCTTCTATTTCTTTAACATATACTTCATCCTTAACTAATAAAGCTATATCTCTTGATGTAGATGGATACTTAGGTAATGGAGTATAAGTTTTTTCTGTTGATGTATTTTCAAATACAGATTCTACATTCATTTCACAAACATAAACTCTTTGTCCTAAGTTATAATTTTCTATTACGTCTGGATGTAATTCTCCAAATGTACCTATGCATTCTCCATTAAACATAACTTTAGCACATCTTCCTGGATGGAATGTTGGGTTAGTTTTTTCTGGTTCTATTTCATATCCTTTGAACCCTACATTATTTAGTACACTTTCTACAACACCTTTTATAGAGAAGAAATCTACATCTTTTCCATACATTCCTATACAATATTTCTTCGTTTCTACTGGTAATCCTTCTTGTGGTGTAAATGTATTTCCACATTCAAATGCTGATACTTCTTCAACTTTATGAGCTACATTTGTAGATAATACTTCTAACATATTAGGTATTAGTGTAGTTCTCATAACTGAAGTTTCTTCACCTAATGGATTCATTAGTTTTACAAAGTTTCTTCTAGAGTCTTCAGGTGATAAGTTTATTCTATCAACACCTCTTGGGCTTACAAATGAATATGTTAATATTTCATTTAATCCTGCTGCTATTGAACTAGATACTATCTTATCTGTGAACTTTTGTTTATCAGTTTTTACACCTGCTGTAGCATTTCCTTCTAAAGTAGCTGCTGGTATATTTTCATATCCGTATATTCTAGCTATTTCTTCTAATATATCTGCATCTTCAGCTATATCTAGTCTAAAGCTTGGAACTTCTAATTCTAATTTTTCAGAAGATATTAGGTTACATTTAAACTCTAATCTTTCTAATATGCTTATAAATTGGTCCATTGGTACGTTAACACCTAATAATTTGTTTATTCTCACAGGGTTAACAGTTATCTTTTGAACTTCTTCTTTTACTGGATAGTAGTCAAGCATTCCGTTAAGAACTCTACCACATCCTAATTCTTCTATTAATTGACAAGCTCTATTTACAGCAGTCTCTGCTAAATTAACATCTATACCTTTTTCAAATCTTGATGAAGCTTCTGTTCTAAGTCCTAATTTTTTAGATGTAGCTCTTATACTTTCTTTTGCAAAGCTTGCACCTTCAAGGAATATTGATGTAGTTGTATCTTTAACCTCAGAATTTTCTCCACCCATTATTCCCGCTAAGTCTAAAGTTTTTTCTTCATTTCCTATAACTAACATATCTGATGTTAATTCTCTTTCAACACCATCTAATGTAGTAAACTTTTCACCTTGCTCAGCTAATTTAACTGTCATTTTGTTGTATTTTATATCTTCTAAGTCAAATGCGTGAAGTGGTTGACCTAGCTCTAACATAACATAGTTAGTTATATCTACTATGTTGTTTATTGGTCTCATTCCAGCTTCTATAAGTCTTCTTTGCATCCAGTATGGAGATGGTCCAACTTTAACGTCTTTTACAACTTTTCCACAGTATCTCTTACATAAATCTGTTTGAATATCTATTTCAAATTGCATTTCTTCATCAGAACCATTTACTTTTATTTCTGGGAATTTTAATTCTTTTCCTACAGTAACAGCAGCCTCTCTTGCAAGCCCTATTATAGATCTACAATCTGGTCTATTAGAAGTTATTTCAAATTCTATTAATGCATCGTTTATTCCTAAAACTTCTCTAACATCTTTTCCTAATTCAAAAGATTCTTCATGGTCTAATATATATATCCCATCTTTTTTATGTTCTTCAACGTATTGAGAAGGTATAGTTAATTCCTCTGCACCACAGAACATCCCTTCTGATAATACTCCTCTTAACTTACCTTTCTTTATTTTGAAATCTCCAGGTAATACTGCACCTATTCTAGCAACTGGTACATAGTCTCCTACTTTTATGTTAGTTGCATTAGTTACTATTTGAAGTATTTGTCCATCAGCTACTTCAACTTTTGTTACTTTTAATCTATCTGCATCTGGATGTTGTTCTATTTCAAGTATTTTACATACT
>ERZ1463036.125-NODE-125-length-16942-cov-43.361935_pt1 | contig 16942 bp, 14 predicted proteins | sample MGYA00564485_ERZ1463036 | MGnify/ENA primary metagenome ERZ1463036 (study PRJEB39244, sample SAMEA3635127) | Helicobacter pylori | study: EMG produced TPA metagenomics assembly of PRJEB11511 data set (Assembly of a 5300-year-old Helicobacter pylori... | reverse complement strand
GGGGTCAGGAGTTCGAATCTCCTTACCTCCACCAAATAGGTGGAAAGTCATGAACAATAGTTCATGACTTTTTTTGTTTTTATACTAGTTTATAAAGTTTATTACAGTTTAGATAAAGTATATAATAAGAAACATCATAAAAAATATTTTATAAAATATAATATAAATAATAAAATAATCATAAAAATTCTAAGATATTAAGCGCAAATGTAGTAAAATGAAAAAATATCACTAAAGTTACTTATGTACAACTTGCCTACTATTATATATAATTATTCTATAGATAAATATATTATTTTTGATTACGTTTACAGGGTGTGATTAAAAGATTATAGTGTAATATAGATAAATAAGTATAGTATATAATAATCTTTTAAAGTTATGATGGGGAGTGTTTTGGTTGACAAATATAGAAGAATTAAAGGAGCATCTTAAACAATTAAAATTAGAGAAGCGTGAATTAATTTTAGCTGGAAAAAAAACTTCTTGTATAGATGATAAAATTAAAGAAGTTGAAAAAGAAATAAATAGTTTATAAATTAATTAATATATTATCAGAAATCTAACTAATATTGTTAGATTTCTTTTTTTAGAATAAATCATTTAGTCAATTAATATAATTTATTTAGTAAGGTAAGTTTTAGGTGGGGAGATGATAAAATGATCAGAACGGTTGTATGTCATAAAGAGGGGTGCTGTGGAAATAAATTTTTTATTGAAACTATAGATAATAAAATTAAAGCAAAATGTAGAGAATGTGAAAGTGAATATTTATATGATACAGGAAATGACGGATATGAACTTTTATCAACATGTGAATCATGTAAAAATGATACTTTTAAGTTATTTAGAAATATAAATAATAATAAAATTTATGCTAAGTGCTCTGAATGTGGAGATCCGCCAGAGAGAATATTTGTAGACCCTGATGGTATTCAGATAACTTATGATACAAAGCTTATGCAGGAAATAAAACAACAACTTCATACTATAGATCAAAGGTTACGTAATTTAAATATAAAAGTGGAGGATATAGAGAGAGGGCAAAGTATTTTAGAAGAATCATTAGCTTATATAAATAAGTATATATTAGAGGATAGGTAAACAAATTTACATGAGTGTTTTCTGTATAGTATAATTAAATAAATATATATACAGGAGAATATTAAAGTAAATGAAGATTAAGTTTAAAAGAATATTATCATGGATCTTGGTTATTGCATGGATGATATTTATATTTTATATGTCTAATCAACCTGCTAATATATCAAATGAACAAAGTGATTTTGTATTAAATTTGATAAAAAATTTAGGTATAGATATAAATAATATTTATATTGATTTGGCAATTACAATAATAAGAAAGGGTGCACACTTTAGTGAATATTTAATATTAAGCTTATTGTATTTTAATTTATTAAGATTTTATATTAATAAAAATAAAGCTTTAGTTTTATCAATAATATTATGTTTTCTATATGCATCAACAGACGAATTTCATCAGCTTTTTGTAGAAGGTAGAGCAGGGAGATTTACTGATGTTTTAATAGATACTTCTGGAGCTTTTACTGCATCAATTTTAGTTTTCTTGGTAAATAAAATTTTAAAAAAAAGAGCAAAATTTAAATAGTTTTGCTCTTTTTTATTTCCATATAAAACAATTTAAATTATTATAATTTTAAGTAATAAAAATTTAAATTATAGACTTATTTCTACTTTATATCTGTTACATGTATTGTTGAATATCCATTTTCATTTAAAGATGATACTATTGATTTCATTAATGAATCTTTTGATAAAATCCAATTAAAAGTATTTTTATTATCACTAAATGATATATATTGAAGCTCTAATACTGGATGATAAAATAATGCTGCTAATAAATTTGGGGATGGATTTTTTAATCTTTTTGTTATAGAAGAAGTGTCTCTATTTTTAACATAACCTAAAGGTGCTGGTATATAGACATTACCTTTAGAAGTTTCTTTTAAAGCTGTATAGTACAGTACACTATATGGTTCAAATAAATATTTGAAGTATTCTTCAATTATTTTCTTTTGCTTTCTTGTAGCTTGATAGTGTGGGCTTTCAAAAAAGTAAACTGGGATATTAAGTTTATTAGCTGTAAATAAACCATTTTCAATGACATCCCTAGTTGATTTTTCATTATTATTAAATTTATTAGATAGTTCAATTCCTGATAGGCTAGTACTATTTCCATACTGATGAGTATAGCCATGTAAACCAACCTCAGCACCACTGTTTATTAAGTAATCAATTAGATTTATAAAGCCTACATTATTAATAGTATTATCAATTAATAAGTCATTATCAATTTTATTAGATGGGTCTTTATATCTAGGAACCCAAGCTATATGAAATCTTATTTTATTAATGTATAAATAATCTCCTAATGCTTTTAACTTAGTTTGATTAATATCTTCATATAAGGCTCCACCAGAAGAAAAATCTTCTAGTCTTATTAAAGCAGCTGGTCCATCTTTTAAATGTGATTCAGTTGTATTTACTTTTTTTAAGTTTGATTTTAATAAGTTTACTGTTTTATTTTTAAAATCAAATACAGAAGTAAGTGAAAATAAATACTCTATATCAGATAGCGATAAATAATAATTTTTTTCATAATCTAAAAGCCAACCTCTTAAATTATATCTTTTATTGTTTATAATTGCTTGTTTTTTAGATAGTATTATTGTATTACTGTAATTCGTTAAAGTTAGTTCATTATTATTAATCTCTTTATAATTTAATATTTTTCGTAAATAGTTTAAAGGTAAATAATATCTTTGACCTCTAAGTAAAATTGGTACATCTTTAGGAATCTCTTTTCCTAAAATAGATATATTTACATTATTAACTTTTAGTACTTTGCAAGTATCTAGTGATACTTTTTCTTTGTATATAGATTCGTAGCTTATAGGTTTAATTTTACTTTTAACTATTCCATCTTGTACATAAGTTTTACCTTGAAAAAAGCTAAAGTAAAATGTTATCCCATAAAGTACTGCTATAGTGAATATAGTCAATATAGAGCATAATACTATCTTTTTAAATTTTTTATTTTTTCTTAGATTATTCATAATATAATCTCCTTAATCAATTGGTTAATAAATATATTTTAACATGATATATACAATATATTTATTAATGTAGTGAAAACAATTATGATTTATATTTACTCTCTAACTTTTACATAGTTATAATTAATATTTGTAAAATTAGCGTATATTTAAAAGAATAATTCAATAAAAATTCACAAAAAGGTTGATAAGTTAACATAAATGTTATATAATGTACACATGTTGAAAACATATGTTTATTTATAAAGGACGTGTAATTTAGAATTATATAAGGGGGTATATGAATGGAACAAAAAATTAAAAAGAAAGGTTTCTTGAATATGGTAGAACGTGTTGGAAATAAATTACCTCATCCAGCTACTATATTCGTAATCTTATGTGGAATAATAGTACTTCTTTCAGCTTTATTAGCTAATATGGGGGTTAGTGTTACATATACAGGACTTGATAGAGCCACTAACGAAATAAAAGAACTAACTGTATCTATTAAATCATTATTAACTTCAGAAGGAATTAGATATATGTTTGAAAGTGCAGTTTCAAACTTTACAAGTTTTGCACCGCTTGGAACCGTTTTAGTTGCTCTTTTAGGAGTTGGAGTTGCAGAAGGTACAGGACTTATAGGAACTTTATTAAAGAAATTAGTTACTAGTACTCCTAAGAGGTTAATAACTGTAGTTGTTGTTTTTGCTGGAGTAATATCAAATATTGCATCAGATGCAGGGTATGTTATATTAATACCTCTTGGTGCAGTTGTATTTTTAAGTTTTAAAAGACATCCTCTTGCAGGTATTGCAGCTGCATTTGCTGGTGTATCTGGAGGCTTTAGTGCAAATATTATTTTTGGGCCAACTGATGCATTACTTGCAGGTATAACAACAGAATCTGCAAAAATGGTGCAAGCAGGATATGAAGTTAACATAGCTTCAAACTGGTTTTTCTTAATAGCATCAACTGTATTAATTACTGTAGTTGGAACTATAATAACTGAAAAGGTTGTTGAGCCAAGACTTGGACCTTATAAAGGTAAAAATCAAGTTGAGGAGATTAATGGAATTTCAAAAGAGGAAAAAAGAGGTCTTAAATTTGCATTAATAGCATTAATATTATTTGTAATAGTTATGGGGTTACTTGTTATTCCAGAATGGGGACCACTTAGAAATCCTGAAACAGGAGAAATATTAAAATCACCTTTTATGAATTCTATGGTTGCAATTATATCTATGGGATTCTTTATTCCGGGAATAGCTTTTGGAATAGGTAAAGGTGATATTAAAGATGATAAACAAGTTGTTCATCTTATGAGTAAAAGTATGTCTTCTATGGGAGGATATATAGTTTTAGTATTCTTTGCAGCACAATTTGTTGCATACTTTGGTTATACAAATATAGGAACTATAATTGCTGTTAAGGGAGCAGATTTCTTACAAAATACAGGTATAGGTGGAGTTCCTTTAATATTAGGATTTATAGTAGTTTCAGCATTTATAAATTTATTTATGGGATCTGCATCAGCAAAATGGGCTATAATGGCACCTGTCTTTGTACCTATGTTTATGAGAATGCACTATTCACCAGAACTTGTTCAAATGGCATATAGAATTGGTGATTCAAGTACAAATATAATTTCACCTCTTATGACATATTTTGCTTTAATAGTAGCATTTGCAGAAGTATATGATGAAGACACAGGAATAGGAACACTTATATCAACTATGGTTCCATATTCAATAGCATTTTTAATATGTTGGACAATACTATTAATAGCATGGTTCTTATTAGGTTTACCACTTGGACCAGGTGCAGGATTATATATTTAGATAAATATATAAAAATAATATAGCAAGTAAGAAGTTTTGCCTTCTTGCTTGCTTTTTTTTAGCCTTAAATATGTTAAAATTATATTTGTTATTTATAAATATTAAGTTATTTATAATATATAAAATTTAGGAGGACTATATATGGGATTAAAAAGGTTTAGAGATGGATTTACTAGTTTTGTAACTATTGCGCTTAAACCATTAATTTTTATATTGCTTTTAGTATCTATAGGCTATATAGGTATTTATAAAAACAAATTTGATATAGCAATGACAATATCATTTAGCTCCGTAGTTATATCTATTTTTTTAGCTTATATTTTGCTAAAAAGTAAAACGCTTAGTAATAAAAGTAAAGTATTAATTATTTTAAGTTTTGGAGCTTTGATAAGAATTTTATGGCTTATTAATATAAAAACTGTTCCAGTATCGGATTTTAATACTATTTATGAAACTGCAAAGGAAGTAATAAAAGGAAATTACAGTATGATGTGGGGAACAGAATATATAGCAAGATTTCCACATTTAACAATTATGGTTATTTATATGGCATTTATGCTTAAGTTTTTTACTAATGCTTTTTTAGCTATGAAAATTGTAAATTTAATTATGGGGTTAATTGTAATTTATTTAATATATTTAATAGTTAAATTAGTATTTGAAAAAAATGAATATGGATTAATAGGTGCTTTAATTGCGGCTATTTTCCCACCTTTTGTAACATATACTGGAGTATTTTGTACAGAAAATATAGCTATACCATTTTACTTAGCAAGTATATACATTTTTATTTTAGTGTGTAAGAAAAAATTACATATATCTATGTTCATTGTATCTGGAGCACTTTTATCTTTTGGAAATTTATTTAGAATGGTTGCAACTGTTACAATAATAGCTTTTATTATGTATATATTTATATATACAGATTTTAAATTCAAAGAAAAGATAAAATCAATTTTTATGATATTAGTATCTTTTGTATTAATTCTTGCTATAGCAAGTTCTACACTTAAATTTTATAAAGTAACAGAAAATCATTTATGGAAAGGTAGAGAGCCGGCAATAACTAACATATTAAAAGGAACTAATATGGAATCTGGAGGAAGATGGAATTTAGAAGATGCTATAATACCTGAAAAATATAATTTTGATGAAGATAAAATTAAAGAAGTATGTACTAATATAATTATTGAAAGATTTAAAAATGCTAAACCTGCTCAAATAGGAAAGTTTTATTTAGATAAATATACTACTCAATGGATAGATGGGGATTTAAGTGGTGTATTCTGGTCACAAAATAATATTAAAGATGATGAGATTTTAATAAATTTTAGTTATGGTGGGAAATTTGCAATACAAATTATATCTTCTATAATTATGGTATTGGTTTTTATTGGATTATTTAATAAAAAAAGATATAGGAAATATTCTGGAATTAATTTATTTTATATAATATTTTGTGGATATGGATTATTTTATTTAATTACAGAAAATCAATCAAGATATGCTTATATTGTAAGTTTTATATTTATTATAATGGCTATGTCTGGAATTGAGTTAATAGGAAAAGTATTTAAAAGAAGCTAAAGTAAAAAATAAATAAAATTGGGTGAATAAAAGATAATGAAAGAAAAAAGATTAAATATAGGTAATTTAATAAAGGGTTTAATACTTATAATATTAGTTATAAAAAGTATAATATTTATTGGTATTGGATCATCAAATACAGGAAAAACTTTTTCTGGTTTTAAAATAGAAAAAGAATTGATTTTAGCTCAATTAGCTTTTATAGGTATTTTAATTTTTATATCACTATTTTTTAAAGGAAAAAGACAAATAACATATTTAATAATAGTAGATATAGTATATTCATTAATACTAATAGCTGATATTTGGTATTATAGAGCTAGTAGAAATTATTTAGGACTTAGACACATCTTATTTAAGGATATGTTTAATCCAATGCATGAAAGTTTAATAAATCCTAATAAACTAGATTTATTATTTTTAATAGATATACCGATATTAATTTATATAAGAGTTAAAATAAAGAATATATTAAATTGTAAAAGAAATATAAAGTTATCTGTTTTAGGAATTATATTATGCATACTAACAATATATATAACTCATTATTTAATTGATATTAAAGATATTACTAAAGGTAGAGTAAAATTTATGAGTGTAGAATGGTCTCCATTTATAATGGCGCAAAATCAGTCACCTATTGGATATCATTTATATGAAGCAATTAGAGCAATAGAAAAGAAAAATTTCCAGGGTAATAAAGATGAAATTAAGCAAGTTGATGATTGGCTTGCTTGGAATAATAAAAAACTTCCTGATAATAAATACAAAGGAATATTTAAGGGTAAAAATGTTGTGTTTTTACAGATTGAATCATTAGAAAATTTTGTTATAGGTAAAAAGGTGTTAGGACAAGAAATAACCCCAAACTTAGATAAACTTATGAAAAAGTCCTTTTATTTTGATAATATATATGAACAAAATAATGCAGGAAATAGTATAGATTGTGATATGATGGCAAATACAGGGCTTTTAACATTAGGGGATAGTATAACATTTTTAACACATGCAGATGTTAAATATAAATCATTACCTAGAATATTAAATGAAAATGGATATACTACAATTTCAACTCATGCAGAGAGGGCTAGTGATTGGAATTGGTCAGAAGCACATAGTAATGCTTTAGGTTATCAAGATATGTGGGATATTGATTCATATAAATTAGATGATATTTTTGGAATGGGACTATCAGATCATTCTTTTTTAAATCAATATGCAGATAAGCTTAAAACATTGAAAGAGCCATTTTTTTCTACTATACCTACGTTATCTAGTCATGGCCCTTTTGATTTACCAGATAAGTATAGAGAGCTTAAATTACCAAAGAATATTGACGATACAAAACTTGGAGGTTATTTTCAAAGTGTTCACTATACAGATAAGCAGATAGGATTTTTTATAGATAAGCTTGAAAAGTTAGGCCTATTAAATGATACAGTTCTTGTTATTTATGGTGATCATGGTGGAGTTCATAAATACTATAACGATGAAATTCAAAATGTACCACTAGAAGGAGATTGGTGGAAAGAGAGAGACTATAAGATACCACTATTCATTTATGGGAAAGGTATAGAAGGAAAGACAATAAGCATAGCTGGGGGACAGACTGATATAGTTCCAACTGTATTATATTTATTAGGAATAGATGTTAAAGAAAATATATTTATGGGAAGAAATTTATTAAATACAAATAGAAATTCTACAGTAATAAAAGGAAATAAAATTGTTGGAAATCCTACAGAAGGGGAAAGAAAAAGGTTAGAAAAAGCTTATACTATAGCAGATTATATTATAAAAAATAAATATTTTGAAACTAAAAAATTGGTGAATTAAATAAAAAGAAAAGGGGAAAAAACTAGATTTTTCCCTTTTTTCTTTAAATTTATTATTAAAAAATTCGTTAATTTATTGTTATATTTGATAATATTAAATATAATATTAAAGTTAGTTAATGTTTCTACTAACTAAAAGTTGTTTAGTATTTAATGGTAGAGAATTTAATAAAAATTAGGAGAGTTTGAATGGAAGACAAAAGAAAAAATCAAAAAAAGAACAATAAAAAGACCCAAAAAAAAGCTTCAAAAAAGTGGACAAGGATCTTAGCGTTTTTAGTTTTTGAAATAGTATTTACTGCTATTACAGCACCTTTTGTATTACTTTATGGTCCTTTTGATAATGCAAAAAGAATTTATGTTGGATCAGCAATGACTAGTTTTAATCACCAATATTTAGCAACAATGTTTTTGTCTAAAGAAAAAATAAATGAAATAATGAATTCAACAGATGGTTCAAATAATAATTTAACAGCTCAAAACGGTTCAGTTGTTAATGTTAATGGATCTAACAATAAAGAGATGGAACTATATAAATTTGAGAATACAAAATATAATGGATATATGTTAGTTGTAAAAGATCCTAAAAGAGTCCATGTTGTAAGTACAAAGTACACTGGAAAAAAAGGTGAAACTACATCTGAAATGGCAAAGGATAATAATGCAGTAGCAGCCATAAATGGGGGTGCTTTTATTGATACTTCTAGTAGTTCAAATTGGACTGGTAATGGAGGAACTCCAACAGGTGTTATAATTTCTAATGGAAAATTAGTATTCTCTGATATGAAAACAGATAATACTAAAACTGAATGTATGGCTATAACAAAAGAAGGAAAAATGTTAGTTGGTAAATATAGTTTAAATGAACTTAAGAATTTAGATGCACAAGAAGCAGTTAGTTTTAAACCAGCACTTATTAAAGATGGTGTGCCTACTTCATTAGATGGAGCTGCTGGAGCAGGAGGAATAGCACCAAGAACAGCAATTGGACAGAGAGCTGATGGCTCAATAGTTATGATGGTTATTGATGGAAGAAGTTTAGTAGATGGAATTGGTTGCACTATAACAGAATTACAATCACTTATGCTTACAAAGGGTGAGTGTGTTACAGCAATTAATTTAGATGGAGGAAAATCATCTACTATGTATCTAGATGGAAAAGTTATTAACAATGTGTCTAATGGACTTGGAGAAAGATATATTGCTTCTTCAATAATAGTAAAATAACAAAGGAGAAGGTATGAGAAAATTAAAAATAATATTAGCTTGGATTGCAGTATCACTTATACTACAATGCTCAGTACTGTTCTTTTTGGACAAGTTTTATTTTAAAGATAATACTGATGTAAGTATGGAAAAGGTAGTAATAGGATCTCAGCAGAAAAAAGAGATTATACATGTTAATATACCAAGTGATGCTAAAGATATAAAAGTTTCATATGATGGAAAATATATAAGTTATTACATGGGATTTATATTAAATGTATGTGATACTGATAGTGGTGAAGTTAAACAATTAGAAACTATAAATTCTGGAAATATATTAAAATCTGTATGGCTAGAAGACAGAAATATGTTATTAACTTTAGAGGTTGAAGATAATCAAATAATTCTTTGTAATTATAATCCAGAAAAGAATGTTAATGAAAAGATAGTCGATATATGTAGATATAGCAAAGCTTATAAGACATTTAATATAAAAGCTTCAACTATAACTGGAGTTACATATGTAAGAGTTGGAAATATGATTTATAGAATTGATATAAATCAAACAGCAGCTGTACGTGTACCTACCGTAGTTAGAAATATAGGTGAAGTTGGATTAATACCAACTAAAGATAGATTAGTATATATGGCTAATAACGGAAGTATAATTCATGTAACTCAGCCTAATGAGAGAATAGCAATAAATACTTCAGGAAAATTAAAAATACTTGGAATAGATGAAGAAGGAATTCTTTATTTAGGAGAAATTATTGATAATAAGGTCCATAAAATAATTAAAAAAGATTTAGATAATGTAGAATCTAAATCTCAAAAAGTACAATTAAAAGAACCTGTAGATGCTAAGGATATATTTATAGATGGAACTGGAACCATATTTATAAATAATAATTTAAATAAAACTATAACTAATATAGGAACAGGAAGCCAAGTGAAGTATGAAGGAAAGTTTTTAAGTTTCTATAATAATGGTATATCAAGTATAGTAAATGGAAGATATTACAAAACACAATATCCAAAATAAAAATAAGAGCTGAAATTTTTTTCAGCTCTTATTTTTTTTAGATTAACTGAGTTAGTTTTCATATATCAATTCTAAATACTAAAAAACTTTCATAAAAATTATTAAGAGAGTTTATAAGGGTGGGTGGATTATAAAATATGGAAAATTATAATGTTCAAGATATTAGAAATGTTGGTTTTATAGGTCACGGTTCATCAGGAAAAACTTCTTTAGTTGAAGGATTATTATATGATGGGAAAGTTATAACTAGAAGAGGCAAAATTGAAGATGGAAATACAGTATCAGATTTTGAGGATGAAGAGAGGAGAAGAGGTATATCACTTTCCTTATCAATAGAGCCTTTAGAATGGAAAAATAAAAAGATAAATTTAATTGATATACCTGGATATTTTGATTTTGTAGGTGAAAGTATAGAGGGGATGAGGGCATCAGATATTGCAACTATAGTTGTTTGTGGAGTATCTGGTGTTCAAGTAGGAACAGAGAAGGCTTGGGATTATTGTAATAAGATAAAATTACCTAGAGCATTTTTTATAAATAAATTAGATAGGGAAAATTCAAGTTTTGATAAAACTCTTGAAAATCTTAAAGATAGATTTGGTATAAGTGTTGTACCAATTCAATATCCAATAGGAAATGAATCAGATTTCTTAGGTGTTATAAATGTAATATCAAAGAAAGCGTTTATATATAATAAAAAAATTAGAAAAATGGAAGAAAAAGAAATTCCATTAAATCTTATAGATAAAGTTAATAAATGTAAAGAAATGATTACTGAGGCAGTTGCTGAAAGTGATGAAGAGTTATTAGATAAGTATTTTACAGAAGGCAGTTTAAGTGATGAGGAACTTTATAAAGGATTAAAAAAGGGATGTATTAATGGTGATATAGCTCCTGTAATGTGTGGAAGTTCATTAAATGGAATAGGGATGAGTTTATTTTTAGATAATATAGTTGAATGTTTTCCATCACCTAAAGTTTCATTGGCACAAAAAGCTACAATAGAAGATAAAGGAGAAAGTTATTTATCTATCACAGATGAATTGCCATTTTCAGCTTTAGTATTTAAAACTATAGCAGATCCTTTTGTAGGTAAAATATCTTTATTTAAAGTTATTACTGGTAGTATAGAAAATGATATGCAAATTATTAATGTAAATAAGGAAAAGAAAGAAAAAATAACTAATTTATTTTTTGTAAGAGGAAAAAATCAGATTCAAACTAATAAAATTATAGCAGGAGATATAGGCGCAGTTTCTAAATTACAATTCACAGAAACAGGGGATACCCTTGCTGATTTTAATTTTAAAGTTAAGTACGATAAATTAAATTTTCCAGATGCAAAAATGGCTATGGCAATATTACCAAAATCTAAAGGTGATGAAGAAAAAATATCTATTGCTCTAAATAAGTTAATGGAAGAAGATCCAACTTTTAAAGTAACAAGGGATATAGAAAATGCTGAGATTATAGTATTGGGTATTGGAGAAACACATTTAGAGGTTATAGCATGTAAAATAAAAAATAAATTTGGTGTTGATGTTTTGTTAAGAGAGCCTAAAGTTCCGTATAGAGAAACTGTTAAAGGTATTTCTGATGTTCAAGGAAAACATAAGAAGCAATCAGGTGGACATGGTCAATATGGAGATGTAAAAATAAAATTTGAAAGAAGACATGATGGAGTTGATGATTTAGAGTTTGTAGATAAAGTTGTAGGTGGTGCTGTTCCAAGAAATTTTATACCAGCAGTTGAAAAGGGGTTAAGAGACTGTATAAAACATGGTATTCTTGCGGGATACCCAGTAATAGGACTTAAAGCAACACTTTATGATGGTTCTTATCATCCTGTAGATTCATCAGAAATGGCATTTAAAATAGCTGCATCAATAGCATATAAAAAGGGATTAGAGTCAGCAAAACCAATATTATTAGAACCAATAATGAAAGTATCAATATTAATACCTGATGAATATATGGGAGATGTTATTGGGGATATAAATAAAAAAAGAGGACGAGTAATTGGAATGGAGCCATATGGAAAATTTCAAAAAATAGTATGTGAAGTTCCATTGGCAGAAATGTTTAAGTATTCTACTGACTTAAGATCTATAACTCAAGCTAAAGGAGATTATACAATGGAATTTGAGAGATATGAGGAGTTACCACAGATTGAGGCATCAAAGGTTATAGAAAATAAAAATAAAGAAAAACAAGATTAAGTAATAAAAGTATTACTGGAGATTTTTTCAGTAATACTTTTATTAAGGTTATTTTGTAATAAATTAAGAAAAACTACATATAATAACTATACAAAATAATTGTTATTTTGCTTAGATTGGAGGAAATTCTAATGTCTGATTATCGAATGGATATAAGGGGAAGTATTGGACTAAGTGAATATAGTAATATTTATGATTATTTATGTATAGTTGATAAAGATGATAAATTTACAATATCAATAGATAAACAAAGCAAGGAAAGTGTTGGTACAATAAGTTCTATGCTTAAAGATAATAGATTTACTGTTGAGAATGAATGGGTTGATGGTAGCGGAAATTATATGATAAAAGCACATAAAGAAGTATAAATTTTTAAAATTGTTTAATTTAATAATAAATAAGGACTTTATTATTTCTATAAATATATTAAAATAGAATAGTAAGTCCTATTTTTATATGGAATAATAAATTATTATAGAAACTATACTAGGAGGTTTGTAATGAAAAATTACGTAGTTGGTGTAGACTTAGGTGGAACAAAAATAAGTACTGCGCTTGCAGATTTAGCAGGTAACGTATTAGCACAAAGTATAATACCTACAAATGCACATGAAGGTGAAGAAAGAGTTTTAGAAAGAATAATAAAAAGTATTCAAACTGTTATAGCTGAAGGTGAAGTTACTTTAGAAGAAATTAAAGGGATTGGTATAGGATCACCAGGACCTTTAGATTCAAGAAAAGGAATAATAATAACTACTCCAAACTTACCATTCAGTAACTTTAACTTAGTTAAACCATTAGTAGAAAAATTCAATGTACCAGTATTCTTAGATAATGATGCTAATGTAGCAGCAATTGGAGAATATATGCTTGGAGCAGGTAAAGGTAAGAAGAATATGGTATACTTCACAGTTAGTACTGGCGTAGGTGGTGGAGCAATAGTTGATGGAAACATTTGTAGAGGAAATACATCAAATGCTTTAGAGATTGGACATATGACAGTTTCACCGTTTGGACCAAGATGTGGTTGTGGAAATATTGGTTGTTTAGAAGCGCTATCATCAGGAACAGCAATTGGTAAAAGAGGACAAGAGGCTTTAAATAGTAAAGTTGAAACATCACTTAGAAATTATGAAAAAGTTACTTCATATGAAGTGTTTAAAGAAGCTGAAAAAGGTGATGCTGTAGCTAAAGATATAATAGATGAAGCATTAACGTATTTAGGAATAGGAGTAGCAAACGCTATTTCAATTTTTGATCCAGAAATGGTTGTTATAGGCGGAGGTGTTTCAAAAGCTGGAGATATAGTTTTTGAAAAAGTTCGTGAAGTTGTAAATAAAAGATGTTTTAAAGCAATGTCAGAAAGTTGCGAAATAGTACCAGCTGGTCTTGGAACAGATGCAGGGGTTATTGGTGCAGTTGCATTAGCTTTATTAGAACTTGAGAATTATTAAAACTTAAATTATATAAAAAACTGAGAATTAAATTCTCAGTTTTTTTATTTTATATTAAAATTTTTAAAGATATTTTTAGTGTAAATAGTTTTTTAAAAATTAAGTTTTCTATAAAAGGTTATATAAGTATTTAAGTTTTTATGGAAAATAATAATATTTTATATAATTAAATAATAATAATATATCATTTAAATAAAAGTAAATATTATTATTAAGATATGCTGGGAAAGGTATAGAAATATATTGATAAAGTGATAAAATTTATATACAGACATATTGAGTAAAAATTTATAAGAGTTAAATTTAAATATATGGGGGAATATAAATGGTTACAGTATATTTAACAAGACATGGACAAACTGAATGGAATATAGAAAAAAGACTTCAAGGACATGGAAATTCACCTCTTACTGAATCTGGTCTAAGAGGTGCTAAGGAGCTTTCAAAGAGATTAGAGAATATTAATATTGAGCGTATATACACAAGTCCTATTGAAAGAGCTTACAAGACAGCTATTATTTTAAAGGGTAATAAAAATATAGATGTAGTAAAGCATGAAGGATTAAAAGAAATGAATTTTGGGGATTTTGAAGGAAAAATAACAGAAGATGTTATGAAAGAAAATCCAGATTGGAATATAAATTTAATAATGCAAGGAAATCTAGAAATGCGTGCTCCAAATGGAGAAACTTTAGCTGAGGTTAGAGAAAGAGTAAGTAAAGCTATGGATGAAATAATTAAAGATAATGAAGGAAAAACTATATTGATAGTTGGACATGGTATAACTTTAAAAGCTATAATGAATTATTTTAAGGATAAGGATGTTAATAACGAAGTTATGGGTCAAACAACTTTAACTAAGGTAAATGTAGATGAAGAAAATTTTAATATAGAATTTAAAAATGACGGAAGTCACTTTACTATAAAAGAGAAAAAGCAAGGGTGGTAAATTTTAAAAATATTGAATAAAAAATATAATTAATACATATATTATTGTATGAAGATAAATTTATAAATAAGGGATGAGAATAAATTCTCTTCTCTCATACATATTTATGAATCAACTAACATTTATAATTAGAAGATTCATAAAATACCCATGCAATAAACTCTGTGTAATGAGAGGAAGAATTTTTTATATAAACTACTCTCAAGTATTTTTTATGTTATTTTCAATACTTGAGAGTAGCAACATAAAAAATTTATATTTAACTCATGATAATTAGGGTGATAGTTAATTTTTAAAAATTTGCTATCACCTTATTATTTTATTTAAAAATGGAATATAATAAAGTATGATAAGTAAAATAAATTTTATAAGTAAGAAGGGATATTATGAAGTGTGAGATACTAGCAGTTGGAACTGAGATACTTTTGGGAGATATTTTAAATACTAATGCTCAATATCTTTCAAGAGAGTTAGCGGAACTTGGATTTGATGTATATTATCATGAAGTAGTTGGTGATAACAAAGAAAGAATACTTAAAGCTTTAGAAACATCATTTAATAGAAGTGATATTATAATAACTACAGGTGGATTAGGACCAACTAAAGATGATATGACTAAAGAATTAGTTTCTGAATTTTTAGGAATGAAAATGTGCTTACATGAAGAAAGTTTAAAATGTATAAAAGAATATTTTAATAAAATGGGAAGAGAGTTTGTTAAAAGCAATGAAAAACAAGCATATTTCCCAAAAGAAGCTATAATTTTAAAAAATAGCAATGGTACAGCTCCTGGTGCTGTATTTGAAAAGAACAATAAAGCTATAATAGTTTTGCCAGGACCTCCAAAAGAAATGGAGAGTATGTTTAAAGAAGAAGTAAAAAAATATTTAAAAAAATATTCTGATGATGTAATAATTTCTGAAGTTTTAAGAATTTTTGGTGTTGGAGAAAGTAAGGCAGAAGAAAAATTACAAGATATAATAGATAATGGAATAAATCCTACAGTTGCACCTTATGCAAAAGAAGGTGAAGTAATATTTAGAATAACAGCAAAAGCACAAAATGAAGAAGAAGCAAGAAAAATGATAGTTCCAATAAAAGATGAAATATATAAAAGACTTGGAAATTCAGTTTATAATACAGGAGAAACATCTCTTCAAGATACAGTAGCTAAGTTGTTAATAGATAAAAATATGACAATTGGGGTTAGTGAATCATGTACAGGAGGACTTGTTTCAGCAAAACTTATTGAATATCCAGGTGTATCTGAAGTATTTTTAGAAGGTGCTGTTACATATTCTAATGAAGCAAAAATGAGAACTTTAAAGGTAAAAAAAGAAACATTAGATAAATTTGGAGCTGTAAGTCATGAAACAGCAAGAGAAATGGCAGAAGGTATAGCAAAAAGATGTGGCTCTAGAATTGGAATATCAACAACAGGTATAGCTGGACCAGGAGGGGGAAGTGATGAGAAGCCAGTAGGTCTTGTTTATTTTGGAATATATTTAGATGGGAAAGTTAAATCATTTAAACATATATTTACAGGAGATAGAAGTTCTATAAGAAATAGAGCTAGCATGACAGCTCTTAATATAGTTAGAACAGAAATATTAGAAAAATAAAAGTGGGTAAAATAAAAAAATCCCTCTTTGTTTAAAAACATAAGAGGGATTTTTAATGTATATAAATAAAATGGGGGAGAGGCGATTAATTAATGAAGCAAATAGCCTCA
>ERZ1463036.124-NODE-124-length-16972-cov-14.253414_pt1 | contig 16972 bp, 14 predicted proteins | sample MGYA00564485_ERZ1463036 | MGnify/ENA primary metagenome ERZ1463036 (study PRJEB39244, sample SAMEA3635127) | Helicobacter pylori | study: EMG produced TPA metagenomics assembly of PRJEB11511 data set (Assembly of a 5300-year-old Helicobacter pylori... | reverse complement strand
GATCTTATATAGTTTTCAAGAAATAATATTTTATATAAAAAAATAACTTATATTGAGCAAACTAATTTTGTTAAAAAATATTTAAAAGAATACCAAATTAACAAAAATTAGTATATAATCAAATTAGAGAATCAATAACTTTAGTCTTACAATGGACATAATTTTTTATCACCTCTAGGATTAAAAATCAAGGAAAAAGGGGATAGGAATATGGATAAAAAAATGATGACTATCGATTTGAACAGTCAAGCTATGTTAGATAAGGCTGCAAAAGATGGTGTAGAAACTATGTATGATAGAAAGCTTTCTATGAAGGCTCAATGTGGATTTGGTCTTCAAGGAACTTGTTGTAGAATATGTGCAGCTGGACCTTGTAGAATAACTCCTAAAACTCCACTTGGATTATGTGGAGCTGATGAGCATGTAATAGTAGGTAGAAACTTTGCTAGAATGGTTGCAGCGGGGACTGCAGCTCACTCTGATCATGCAAGGGGTATAGCTCATACATTATCTTTATCTAGTAGAGATGGAAACTACACTATAAAAGATGAAGTTAAATTAGTTAATTTAGCTAAAGAATGGGGAGTAGAGACTGAAGATCGAGATATATATGATATAGCTCATGAAGTTGCAGATATAGCTTTAATGGAGTTTGGCAAACCACATGGAGTATTAAACTTCTTAAGTCGTGCTCCAAAGCAAAGACAAGAAATATGGAAAAGATACGCAATAGAACCAAGAGCTATAGATAGAGAAATAGCCACAATAATGCACTCAACTCATATGGGATGTACAGCTGATATAGATAGTTTAATAAACTTATCAATGAGGACTTCATTATCAGATGGATGGGGTGGATCAATGATAGGAACTATATTCAGTGATATACTATTCGGAACACCAACAGTTAGACAATCAGAAGCAAATCTAGGAGTATTAGAAGATAATAAAGTAAACATAATATTACATGGACATGAACCATCATTATCAGAGATGATAGTTTTAGCATCTGAAGATCCAGAATTAGTAGCATTAGCTAAAGAAATGGGAGCAGATGGAATAAACTTAGCTGGTATGTGTTGTACTGGTAATGAGGTTACAATGAGACATGGTGTAAGAACTGCAGGAGACTTCCACCAACAAGAGTTAGCTATCGTAACAGGTGCTGTAGAAGCAATGATAGTTGACGTTCAATGTATATTCCCTGCATTAGCAAAAGTCGCAGAATGTTATCACACTAAATTCATAACAACATCTCCAAAGGCAAAAATAGCAGGATCAACTTATATAGAATTCACAGAAGAGACAGCTCTTGATGATGCCAAGAGAATAGTAAGAGAAGCTATACTAAACTTCAAAAATAGAGATAAAGAAAAAGTTGAAATACCACAGTTAAAATCTTCAACAACTGTAGGATTCAGTGAACAAGCAATAATAGGTCAATTAGATAGAGTTGTAAACTCTCAAATAGATCAAGCGGGAACTGTTAAACCACTAGTAGACTGCTTAAAATCAGGAGTATTAAGAGGGGTAGTTGGTGTTGTTGGATGTAACAATGCAAGAAGTACTTCAAATAAAGCTCATGTTACTATAATGAAAGAATTAATTAAAAACGATATACTTGTAGTTACTACAGGTTGTGGTGCTTCAGCTGCTGGTAAATTTGGACTATTAACTAAAGAAGCTAGAAGTATGGCTAGTAAGGGGCTTGCAACAGTTTGTGAGTTAGTTGATATACCTCCAGTAATACACTTAGGTTCTTGTGTTGACTGTAGTCGTATATTATCTGTAGTGTCAGAAGTTGCTAAGTTCTTAGATATGGATATGTGTGATATTCCAGTAGCAGGTGTAGCACCAGAATGGATGTCAGAAAAAGCTGTTGCTATAGGTACTTATGTTGTAGCATCAGGGATAGATACATACTTAGGAATTATGCCTCCAGTTGCTGGTTCTGACAAAACTGTTGAGATATTGACTCAAACATTACAAGATTCAGTAGGAGCTACATTCAAGGTAAATGAAAATCCTGAAGAATTAGCTCAAATGATAATACAAGATATAGAAAAGAAACGTGTTCATTTTGAAAAATTAGTAGAAGAAAAAATGAATGAAGAAGCTACCGTTGAAGCTTAATAATGCAAAATAAGTAATAATTATTTATTAGTCTAAAAACGATAAGTGGATATAAATATAACAAATATCTACTTATCGTTTAATATAAATAAAAGACTAAAAATAATTAAATTTAAATAAATGTAGACATACAAAGGGATTGACCAGATTTAAATAAAGAAAAACAGAAATAAACATTAAAAAATAAAGTAACTAATGACAAAAGGTGGTATAATATGAAAATAGCAATAACAGGTAAGGGCGGAGTAGGTAAAACAACTTTTTCTTCAATGCTATCTAGAATGTTTGCAGAAGATGGATATAGAGTACTAGCAGTTGATGCTGATCCAGATGCAAACTTAGCTTTAGCACTAGGATTTCCAAGAGAAGTCTATGAGTCAATAGTTCCAATCTCAGAAATGAAAAAACTTGTTTCAGATAGGACTGCTGCATCAGTAGGATCATTTGGAAAAATGTTTAAAATGAATCCTAAGGTAGATGACATACCAGAAAATTTATGTAAAGAACATAATGGAGTAAGGCTACTTACATTAGGAACAGTAGATTCTGGTGGTAGTGGATGTGTTTGTCCAGAACATGTACTACTAAAAAGGTTATGTTCGCACTTAATATTACAAAATAAAGATGTAGTTGTTATGGATATGGAAGCAGGTATTGAACATTTAGGAAGAGGAACAGCTGAAAGTGTAGATGCATTTATAGTAGTTGTTGAGCCTGGAGAAAGAAGTCTTCAGACCTATAGAAAAGTAAAAAAGCTAGGACAAGATATAGGAGTTAAAAAAGTATTTGTCGTAGGAAATAAAATTAGAAATAAAGAAGACGAGGAATTCATAATCTCTAACCTAGAGGATGGGGAACCATTAGGATTTATATACTATAACCAAGATGTTATAGACGCAGATAGATCAAACAAATCTCCATATGACACAAGTGAAGAGACTAAAAATCAGATAAAAGCAATTAAAAACCATCTAGTTAAATTGCAAAATATATAACTGAAATGTCAAAAATCTAACTTTTAAGTGTCATAATAATTATGTTAAACACTATATGTATTTAAAACCATTAACTTTGTGGTATACATACATAGTGAAATATAAAATTATTAAATTTTTAGGAGGAGATTGAGTAATGGGATTTAAATCAGATATAGAAATAGCACAAGAAGCTAAGCCACAAGATATAAGAGAGATAGCTAAAAAATTAAATTTATCAGAAGATGATATAGAACTATATGGTAAATACAAAGCTAAAGTAGATTACAACTTATTAAAAAGAGATAATGGTGGAAAAAAAGCTAAGTTAATATTAACTACAGCTATAAACCCAACTCCAGCAGGAGAAGGAAAAACTACTACAACTATAGGTGTAGCTGATGGATTAGCTAAATTAGGAGAAAATGTATTAGTTGCATTAAGAGAGCCTTCTTTAGGACCTGTATTTGGTGTTAAAGGTGGAGCAGCTGGTGGAGGATATGCGCAAGTTGTTCCTATGGAAGATATAAACTTACACTTTACAGGAGATTTCCATGCAATAGGAGCTGCGAATAACTTATTAGCTGCTATGCTTGATAATCACATCCACCAAGGAAATGAATTAGGAATAGACTCTAGAAGCATAACTTGGAGAAGATGTGTTGATATGAACGATAGACAACTAAGAAATGTTGTTGACGGTTTAGGATCAAGAGGTGATGGTGTAGCTAGAGAAGATGGATTTGATATAACAGTTGCTTCAGAAGTAATGGCTGCTTTCTGTTTAGCAAGTGATATAGTTGATTTAAAAGCTAGATTAGGAAGAATAATAGTTGGATACAACTTTAATGGAGATCCTATAACTGCTGAACAATTAAAAGCTAATGGAGCTATGGCTGCATTATTAAAAGATGCATTAAAGCCAAATTTAGTTCAAACATTAGAAGGAACACCTGCATTTGTACATGGTGGACCATTTGCTAATATAGCTCATGGTTGTAACTCTGTTATAGCTACAAGAATGGCTATGCACTTTGCTGACTATGTAGTAACAGAGGGAGGATTTGGTGCTGACTTAGGTGCTGAAAAATTCTTAGATATAAAATGTAGAATGGCTAACTTAAAGCCAGATGCTGTTATAATAGTTGCTACAGTAAGAGCATTAAAATATAACGGTGGAGTACCAAAAGATCAATTAAACAATGAAAACTTAGAAGCTTTAGAAAGAGGAATTCCAAACTTATTAAAGCATGTTGAAAATATAACTCAAGTATTTAAATTACCAGCAGTAGTGGCTATAAATGAATTCCCAACTGATACAGAAGCAGAAGTTAACTTAGTAAGAGCTAAATGCCAAGAACTAGGTGTTAACGTTGCATTATCTCAAGTATGGGCAAAAGGTGGAGAAGGTGGAATTGAGCTAGCTAAAGAAGTTATAAGATTAACTAGTGAGCCAAATGAATTTGAGTTCTGCTATGAAGATGATTTATCAATAGCAGAAAAAATAAATGCTATAGCTACTAAGATATATGGAGCTGATGGTGTAGACTTTACTCCACAGGCTCAAAAAGAATTAGAAAAATTAGAGAAAATAGGATGCGGAAAAATGCCAATATGTATGGCTAAAACTCAATATTCTTTAACTGATGATCAGACTAAATTAGGAAGACCAACAGGATTTAGAATAACGGTTAGACAATTAACAGTATCAGCAGGTGCTGGATTTATAGTTGCTTTAACTGGACAGATAATGAAGATGCCAGGACTTCCAAAAGTTCCAGCAGCTGAAAGAATAGATGTTGATGAAAATGGAGTAATCTCAGGACTATTCTAATAAAGAAGAATGAAACAGTAGAGTATGACTATAGTCATACCCTACTGTTTACATATAAAAACCTTAGATGATTCAAGGGGGAAGAAAATGAAAATATCAGAAAAAACTTGTGTTGAATTTGTAGAAGTTTTAGCTTCTAAATCAGCAGTACCTGGAGGAGGAGGAGCAGCTAGTCTAGTTGGAGCTATAGGAATGGCTTTAGGTAGCATGGTTTGTAACTTAACAATAGGTAAGAAAAAATATGCTGAATATGAAGAAAGCGTAAAAGAAATATTAGCTAAAGCAGGCGATATAGAAAAGAAATTATTAAGCATGATAGATGAAGATGCAGAAAACTTCTTACCTCTTTCAAAAGCTTACGGTCTTCCTACATCAACTGAGGAAGAAAAGAAGATAAAAGAAGAAACAATGGAGAAAGCTTTAAAGGTAGCTTGCGAAGTTCCAATAAATATAGTAAGAGTATGCTTTGATGCAATAAAATTACATGAAGATTTAGTAGACAAAGGTTCAAGACTTGCAATAAGTGATGTAGGTGTTGGAGTACAATGTTTAAGAGCTGCTATACTTAGTGGTCAATTAAATGTAGTAATAAATATAAATTCAATAAAAGATGAAGAATATGTAGCTAAAGTTAAAAATGAAGTTGACACTTTAGTTGAAAAAGGCGTAAAGATATGTGATGAAGTTTACGCTAAAGTTGAGAAAGCATTAGGAAAGTAAATTATAGATTAGAAATCAAGAATTACATAAAGTATATAAATATAAATTAATAGGGGGAATTGGATCCATGGAAACAACTATAACAAAAGGACAAATAATAAAAGGAAAGCCAGTTGCTGACCAAATAAGCGAAAATTTAATAAAAGAAGTTAATGAATTAGTTAAAGAGGGTATAAATCCTAAGTTAGCTATATTAAGAGTAGGTGCAAATGGAAGTGATTTAGCTTACGAAAGAGGAGCATTAAAAAGATGTGAAAGTATAGGAATACAAACTCAAGTTGTTGAATTACCAGAAGATGTGACTCAAGAAGAATACATAAAAACATTAAAAGGATTAAATGAAGATAAAAATGTTAATGGTATATTATGCTTTAGACCTCTTCCAAAGCAATTAGATGAAGAAGCTATAAAGTATATAATATCTCCAGAAAAAGACGTAGATAGTTTCAGCCCAATAAACTCTGCTAAAGTCATGGAAGGAGATAAAACTGGATTCCCTCCATGTACACCAACTGCAGTAGTTGAAATATTAAAGCACTATGGTGTTGAATTAAGTGGATCTAAGGTAGCTGTATTAGGTAGATCAATGGTTGTTGGAAAGCCTGCTGCAATGCTTTTATTAAATGAAAATGCAACAGTTACTATATGCCATTCAAGAACTAAAGATTTAGCTAAAGTAACTTCTGAAGCTGATGTATTAGTTGCTGCTGTTGGTAGAGCAAGAATGGTTAAAGAAGATTTCGTTAAAGAAGGAGCAGTTGTTATCGATGTTGGTATAAACGTAGATGCAGAAGGAAACTTATGTGGAGATGTTGATACTAATGCAGTACTTGATAAAGTATCTATGATAACTCCAGTTCCAGCAGGAGTAGGTTCTGTAACTACATCTATACTTGCTAAGCATGTAGTTAAAGCTTGTAAGTTACAAAACAACAAATAAGATAAGTTTTTAGGGGGAATAGAGATGATAGTTTCTGAAAATAAATCAATGCAAGAAATCTTAGGGTTCTTAAAGAAAGCTCAAAAAGTTGTTATAGTTGGATGTAATGAATGTGCAGCTACTTGTAAAAGTGGTGGAGAAGAAGAAGTTTTAAAAATGAAAGAAGCTTTAGAGGCAGAAGGAAAAACTGTTTTAGGATACACTTTACTAGAACCTGCATGTAATCTTTTAAAATCTAAAAAGGATTTAAAAGTGTTAAAAGAAGAATTAAAAGAAGCTGATGCTGTTTTATCTATGGCTTGTGGAGATGGAACTCAAACTATAGTTAAAAATATAAAGAAATTACCAGTATATCCAGCAAACAACACTATGTTTATCGGGGAAACAAAGAGAGTTGGAGAATTCGAAGAGTCTTGTAAGGCTTGTGGAGAATGTGAACTTGGATGGACTGGAGGTATATGTCCAGTAACTGTATGTGCTAAGGGATTAATAAATGGTGCATGTGGTGGAGCTAAAAATGGAAAATGTGAAGTTAGCCCAGAAAATGATTGTGCGTGGATAATGATATATGAAAAGTTAAAGGAATTAGATCAATTAGAAAATATGGTTGAGATGAGACCTATGAAGGATTATTCAAAGCAAAACAATCCAAGACACTTAAACTTAAAGAAAAAAGAAGAAGAAGCTTCAGCTGAGGCTTAGATCGTTTAAAAGGTTAAAAGGGGGATTTTTTCATGAGCTTATTAAGAGAAACGTTAGAAAGTGGGAAGTTTGCAGTAACAACTGAAATGGCACCACCAAAAGGTACAGATCTTTCTCACCTAATAGAGTGTGCAAAACCATTAGTAGGAAGAGTTCACGCTGCAAATGTAACAGACTTCCAATCTGCAGTTATGAGAACTACTTCGCTTGCTACATGCAAATTATTAAAAGATGTAGGATTAGAACCAGTAATACAAATGACTGGTAGAGATAGAAATAGAATAGCAATACAAGGAGAAATGTTATCTGCTGGTGTATTTGGAATAAACAATATGTTAGCTTTAACAGGAGACCATACAGTAGTTGGAGATCATCCACAAGCTAAAGGAGTATTTGATTTAGATGCTGTTGGTATACTTCAAACTGCTGAAACTTTAATGAAGGGTACTGACTTAGTTGGTAACGCATTAAAAGGATCACCAGAATTTTTCTTAGGAGCTTCTGTTACTCCAGAATATGCTCCAATAGAAGTACAATTATTAAAAATGCAAAAGAAAATAAATGCTGGAGCTAAGTTCTTCCAAACTCAAGCTGTATATGATATAGAACATATGAGAGAGTTTAGAAAGTTAACTAAAGATATGGATTGTAAGGTATTAGCTGGTATAGTACCTTTAAAATCTCCAGGAATGGCTAAGTTTATGACTGCTAATGTTCCTGGTATATTTGTTCCAGATGATCAAATAGAAAGATTAAGAGCTGCAGGAAAAGAAAATTGGGTATCAGAAGGTATAAAGATGGCTGGAGAGTTTATAAGACAATTAAAAGAAGAAGATTTATGTGATGGTGTTCACATAATGGCTATAGGAGCAGAAGAAAATGTTCCAGCTATATTAGATGCTGCAGGTTTATAATATATAGATAAATAGCTATGTTGCTTAAGTTTTCTAACTTAAGTAACATAGTATAAATAGATTTTATTAACGTATATAAATGGGGGAAAAAATATGAAAATAGCAGTTGTAGGTGGTGGACCAGGTGGATACGTTGCTGCAATAAAGGCAGCTATGCTTGGCGCTGAAGTAACAGTAATAGAGAAAAAGAGAGTTGGAGGAACTTGCTTAAATGTAGGGTGTATACCAACTAAAGCATTATTAGCATCTTCTTCTATGTTAATGAATATAAAAGAAGCTAAAGATTATGGAATAAATATAGATGGTGAAATCAATGCAGATTTCAAGGCTATAATGGGAAGAAAAGATAAAATAGTAAACCAATTAATAGGTGGTATAGAATTTTTATTTGAAAAAAGAGGAGTTAACTTAGTTAATGGATTTGGAAAATTAGTAGATAAAAATACTATAGAAGTTACTAAAGAAGATGGAGTCTCAGAAATAGTTAAGGCTGATAAAATAATATTAGCTAACGGTTCTGTTCCAGTAGTTTTACCAATGTTCCCATATGATAAAAAGAGAGTTATAACTAGTGACGAAGTACTAGGACTTGAAGAATTACCAGAGTCTATGTTAATCGTTGGTGGTGGAGTTATAGGTTGTGAAATAGGTCAATTCTTAAGAGCTTTAGGAACTGAAGTAACTATAGTTCAAAGAGGAGATCAAATATTACCTTTTGAGGATAAAGATGTAGCAAAACAGTTGCAGAGACAGTTTAAAAAGGATAAAATTAAAGTGTTAACAGATAGTGGAGTAGAGAAATGTGAAGTTGTAGAAGATGGGGTTATATCTACACTTTCAAATGGAAAAGAGATAAAAACACAATATGTTTTAATGGCAATAGGTAGAAAACCAAATCTTGAAGGTTCTGGAATAGAGGAAATAGGTATAGAGCTTAATAGAGGTAAGATTGTAGTAGATGAAAACTTACAAACTAATATAGAAGGTATATATGCAATAGGCGATTTAATAGATACACCATTCTTAGCACATGTTGCTTCTAAAGAGGGTATAGTAGCTGTGGAAAACGCTTTAGGTAAATCTAAAACTGTTGATTATACAGCAGTTCCAAGATGTGTATATACAGAGCCAGAGCTAGCTGCTGTTGGGAAAACAGAAAGACAATTAGAAGAACGAGGTATAGAATATCATGTTGGTAAGTTTGAATTTAGAGGATTAGGTAAAGCTCAAGCTATGGGTCACTTCCAAGGATTTATAAAGGTTCTTGCAGATAAAGAAGACAAAATAGTTGGAGCATCTATAGTAGGTCCTCATGCTACAGACCTATTAACAGAATTATCTCTTGCAGTACACTTAGGATTAACAGTAGAGCAAGTAGGAGATGTTATACATGCACATCCAACATTATCAGAAGGGTTAATGGAAGCTCTTCATGATGTACATGGAGAATGTGTTCATGCAGCTCCTAAATTAGCAAAAGCATAAGATAAAAACAGAGTAAAGGGGAAAAGCTCTGTTTTGACAAATAAAGGGGGAAATCTTGGTATGGGATATAACATAGCAGTAGCAGGAAAAGGTGGAACTGGTAAGACTAGTCTTACAGGGCTTTTAATTAATAATTTAGTAAGTAATAAAAAAGGACCAGTATTAGTTGTAGATGCAGATGCTAATGCTAACATAAATGAAGTATTAGGTATAGATGTTGAAGATACGATAGGGTCTATAAGAGAAGAAGTAAATCAAAGGGAAAAACAAGGTAATGCTTTTCCAGGAGGAATGACTAAGGCTCAATATTTACAATATAGATTAAATACTTGTATGTCAGAAGGCGAAGGATATGACTTAATAGTAATGGGAAGATCTGAGGGTGAAGGTTGTTATTGTTATGTTAATGGGATATTAAGAGAGCAAACAGACAAACTAGCAGATTCTTACGAATATTTAGTTATAGATAACGAAGCTGGAATGGAACATTTAAGTAGAAAAACTACTAAGCACATAGACAAATTGCTATTAGTTAGTGATTGTTCTAGACGTAGTGTTCAAGCTGTTGCTAGAATAAGAGATTTAGCTAGGGAATTAAAGCTAAGTGTTTCAGATATATATTTAATTGTAAATAAAGTTCCAAATGGAATATTAAATGATGGGATAAAAGAGGAAATTGAAAAGCATAATCTAAGTCTTATAGGTGTAGTACCTATGGATGAAATGATATATGAATATGATTCTAATGGTATACCTTTAGTAGAATTACCAAAAGAATCAAAAGCTAAAGTTGCTATAAATGATATAGTAACTAAATTAGAATTAAAATAGGCTTAAGGGGGAGTAAACTATGGCATTCAAGATGTCTGTTCAAAAGTATTCTGGTAAAATATCAGAAGTAGAAATAGGGACAGGAGAAAAAGCGATAAAAATAGGTGGAGAGAATATTCTACCATTTTATAACTTCGATGGGAATGGTGGAAATACTCAAAAAATAGGAATAGAAATAACTGACATATATCCAGAAGGATGGAGCGATGCTTTTAAAGAAATGTATAAAGATGTTTGTGATTGTCCAGTTAAGTGGGCTAAGCATGTAGAAGAAAATACAAAAGCAGACTTTATATGCTTAAAGCTTGAAAGTGCAGATCCAAATGGATTAGATAAAACTCCAGAAGAGTGCGCTGAGGTAGCTAAAAAAGTTGTTGAGGCTGTTAGTGTACCAGTAGTTATAGCTGGATGTGGAAACCATGAAAAGGATGCTAAGTTATTTGAAAAAGTAGCGCAAGCAGTAGATGGGCATAATTGTTTATTCTTATCAGCTACAGAAGACAACTACAAGGCAGTAGGGGCTGCGGCTAGTATGGCTTATAGTCATAAAGTGTCTGCTGAGTCTTCAGTTGATATAAACCTAGCTAAACAATTAAATGTATTATTAGGACAATTAGGCGTTAAATCTGAAAATATAGTTATGAACATAGGTTCATCAGCTGTAGGATATGGATATGAGTATGTTGCATCAACTATGGACAGAATCAGACTTGCTGCATTTGGTCAAAATGATAAAACATTACAAATGCCAATAATAACTCCAGTTTCAAAAGAAACTTGGAATGTTAAAGAATCTATAGCAAGTGTTGAAGATGAACCAGCTTGGGGATGTGTAGAAAAAAGAGGTATAGCAATGGAAATATCAACTGCTGCAAGTGCATTAGTTGGTGGATCAAATGCAGTTATACTTCGTCATCCAGAATCAGTAGAAACTATAAAAGAATTAGTTAGCGCATTAGCTTAATAAATTGTAAGGTTAGGGGGAAAAAATCATGGCATTAAAAGCTTTAGATATATTCAAATTAACACCAAAGAAAAACTGTAAGGACTGTGGATTTCCAACTTGTATGGCTTTCTGTATGAAGGTTGCATCAGGAGCAGTAGAGGTAGAAAAGTGTCCACATATGTCTGATGAGGCATTAGCAAAATTATCAGAAGCAACTGCACCATTAATGAGAGGTGTAAAAGTTGGAGCTGGAAATTCTGAATATGAACTAGGAGCAGAAACTGTATTATTTAGACATGAAAAAACATTAGTAAATAGAAATAGATTTGCAGTAGCATTCTGTGAATGTATGACTGATGAGCAAGTAGATGCAAAACTTGCTAACATGAAAGCTGTTGACTACGTAAGAATAGGTGAAGAAATGAGAGTTGAAATGGCTCTAATAGAATACTTTGAAAATAAAGAAGGATTCTTAAGGGTAGTTAACAGAGTTAAAGATAGCGGATTAGATTTAGCTTACATATTAGTATGTGAAGATGCTGAAGTTGCTAAAGAAGCTGTTGAAATATTAAAAGGTAAAAAACCAGTAGTATACGGAGCTACTAAAGACAACTATCAAGCTATGATAGATGTAGTTAAAGGAGATAAGTTAGCTTTAGGTGTTAAAGCATCTAGTTTAGAGGAATTGTACTCTACAGTAGAAGCTATACAAGCTGCAGGATATAGAGAATTAATATTAGATGTAACAGGAGAAAATATAAAAGATACATTTACAAATGCTGTTCAAGTTAGAAGAATAGCATTAAAAGAACAAGACAGAACATTCGGATACCCATCAATAGTATTTGCAAATAAATTAGCTAAAGAAAATCCTAATATGGAAGTTGCTTTATCATCTGTATTCACAGTTAAATACGGTTCTATAATCGTAATAGATGATATAGACTATTCTAAAGCATTACCATTATTTGCTCTAAGACAAAACATATTCACTGACCCACAAAAACCAATGAGAGTTGAAACAAAAGTTTATCCAATAAATAACCCAGATAAGAATTCTCCAGTAATAGTTACTGTTGACTTCGCTTTAACTTACTTCATAGTATCAGGAGATGTAGAAAGATCTAAAGTTCCTGTACATTTAGCTATCCCGGATGCTGGAGGATACTCAGTATTAACAGCTTGGTCTGCTGGTAAGTTTAGTGGAAGTTCTATAGCTAACTTCATAAAAGAATCTAATGTAGCAGAAATTACTGATAATAGAGATTTAATAATACCAGGTAAGGTTGCAGTTCTTAAGGGAGATATAGAAGAGGCATTACCAGGATGGAATGTAGTTATAGGACCTGAAGAATCTATGGAATTACCAAAGTTCTTAAAAGAATACAAAGCTAAGAAAGATGAAGCTTTAGCTAAGGCGTAATCTTAAAATCAATAACATATGCTAGTCAATGAACTACATATACTCAAATAGAGGTATATAGTGAATTGGATAGTATAAAATTTAACGAAAAAGACTTTTAGAGTCTAATTAAGGGGGATAATTACTATGGAAAAGTTCATGATAATAGGGGAAAGAATACACTGTATATCACCAGTAATAAGAAAAGCATTAGAAGAAAGAAATCCAGAACCAATACTTAAAAGAGCTAAAGAGCAATTAGAAGCAGGAGCTCACTATATAGATTTTAATATAGGGCCAGCTGAAAGAGATGGAGGAGAGTTAATGACTTGGGGAGTTCAATTACTTCAAAAAGAATTTAACAATGTTCCATTAGCATTAGATACTGCTAATAGAAAAGCTATAGAAGCAGGTCTTAAAGTTTACAATCCTATAAATGGTAAAGCTATAATAAACTCTGCAGACGCAGGTGGAAGAATAGATTTAATAGACTTAGCAGGAGAATACCAAGCTAAAGTAATAGCTTTATGTGCTAAAGAAGGTATACCAAAGGATAATGATGAGCGTATGGCTTACTGTCAAGAAATGTTAGAAAGAGGTTTAATGGCTGGATTAGAGCCAGAAGACATGTTATTTGACCCATTATGCTTAGTTATAAAAGGTATGCAAGACCAACAAATGGACGTTTTAGAATCTATAAGAATGATGACTGAAATGGGATTATTAACTACAGGTGGATTATCTAACGTATCTAATGGTTGTCCAAAGCATGTTAGACCAATACTTGATAGTGCTTGGCTTGCAATGGCAATGGCAAATGGATTTAGTTCAGCTATAGTAAACCCATGTGACGAAGAAATAATGAGAACAGTAAAATCTTGTGACATAATAAGAAATGCCTCTTTATATGCTGACTCATATTTAGAGCTTAATGAAGGTGGATTTGCATTTAATGCATAATAAAGAAAAGAGATAAGAAGCTTAAAAAGGGGGAAAATAGAGTGAATTTATATAATACTATTTTTAATGGTTCAGAACAAGCTTTGGCTGCTGCTAAAGGCGCTGTAAGCGAAGCAATAGAAAAACATGGAAGAGAACATAATGTAGCATTCCCTGATACTGCATATTCATTACCTTGTATATACGCAGCAACAGGACAAAAAATGAATACGTTAGGTGATTTAGAAGGTGCTTTAACTATAGTAGAAGGTTTAGTAAATAGAACTCATTTATTAGAGCATGCACTTAATGCTGGTTTAGCTACAGCTTTATCTGCTGAAGTTATAGAAGCTGTAAAATATGCTACAATAGATGCACCATATAGTGAACCTTGTGCGGGTCATATAACTGACCCTATAATAAGATCGTTAGGTGTACCTCTAGTTACAGGAGATATACCAGGGGTTGCTGTTGTACTTGGAGAATGCCCAGATGCAGAAACTGCAGCTGAGATTATAAAAAATTACCAATCTAAAGGATTACTTACTTTCTTAGTAGGAAAAGTAATAGATCAAGCTATAGAAGCTGATGTTAAGATGGGTCTAGAACTAAGAGTTATCCCTCTAGGATATGATGTAACTTCTGTTATCCATGTTGTATCTGTAGCAGTAAGAGCAGCATTGATATTTGGAGGATTAAATCCAGGAGATTTAGCAGGATTATTAGATTATACTGCTAAGAGAGTTCCAGCATTTGTTAATGCATTTGGACCATTAAGTGAATTAGTTGTATCTTGTGGAGCTGGAGCAATAGCTTTAGGATTCCCAGTTATAACTGATCAAACAGTATTAGAAGTTCCAATGAATTTATTAACTCAAAAAGATTATGATAAGTTTGTAGCTACTTCATTAGAAGCTAGAGGAATAAAGATAAAGGTAACTGAAATACCTATACCAGTATCTTTTGCTGCTGCATTTGAAGGTGAAAGAATAAGAAAAAATGACATGTTTGCTGAATTTGGTGGAAATAAAACTGAAGCTTGGGAACTTGTTGTTAAAAAAGAATTAAGTGAAGTTGAAGACCATAAAATAGAGGTTATAGGTCCAAATATAGATGAAATAGAGTCTGACGGTGTTGTAAGATTACCACTTGCTGTTATAGTTAAAATAGCTGGTAAAGCAATGCAAGAAGATTTCGAACCAGTTTTAGAAAGACGTTTACACTACTTCTTAAACTATATAGAAGGTGTAATGCATGTTGGTCAAAGAGATATGTCTTGGGTAAGAATATCTAAAGATGCTTTTGAAAAAGGATTCAGATTAGAGCATATAGGAGAAGTTTTATATGCTAAGATGCTAGATGAATTTGAATCAGTTGTTGATAAATGCGAAGTAACTATAGTAACTGATGCACAAAAAGTATCAGAAATGAAGGGTGAAGCTATAGATAGATATAATGCTAGAGATGAAAGATTAGCTTCATTAGTTGATGAAAGCGTTGAGGAATTCTATTCTTGTAACCTTTGTCAATCATTTGCACCTGCACACGTTTGTGTTGTTACTCCTGAAAGACTTGGATTATGTGGAGCAGTTAGCTGGTTAGATGCTAAAGCTACTAAAGAACTAGATCCAACAGGACCATGCCAACCAATAGTTAAGGGTGAATGCTTAGATGAAAGAACAGGAATATGGCAAGCAGTTAATGAAACAGTATGTGAAATATCTCAAGGTGCTGTTGAAAATGTTACATTATATTCTATATTAGAAGATCCAATGACTTCTTGCGGATGCTTCGAGTGTATATGCGGTATAATGCCAGAAGCAAATGGATTTGTTATAGTTAATAGAGAGTTCTCTGGTGAAACTCCTGTTGGTATGACATTTGGAGAATTAGCTTCTATGACAGGTGGAGGAGTTCAAACTCCAGGATTCATGGGTCACGGAAGACACTTTATATCTTCTAAGAAGTTTGCTTATGCTGAGGGTGGACCAACTAGAATAGTTTGGATGCCAAAAGAGTTAAAAGAATATGTAGCAGATAAGTTAAATGCTAGTGTTCAAGAATTAACAGGTATAGAAAACTTTACAGATATGATATGTGATGAAACTATAGCTAGTGATTCTGAAGGAGTATTAGCATTCTTAGAGGAAAAAGGTCATCCAGCTTTAGCAATGGAATGTGTAATGTAATCAACTAATAAGGGGGATAATCAAATGAAAGTTATACCAAGTTTAAGATATTCAGATAAACATACATGGGTTAGAGTGGAAGGAGAATTTGCTTATATAGGAATAACTGATTTCGCTCAAGATCAATTAGGAGAAATATTATTTGTTGAAATGCCAGAACTTGAAGATGAATTAACTCAAGGTGAAGAATTTGGTGTTGTTGAATCTTCAAAAGTAGCATCTGACTTAATAGCTCCTATATCTGGTGAAGTTGTTGAAATAAATGAAAAATTAGATGATGAGCCAGAGTATGTAAATGAAGATGCATATGATGCATGGATAGTAAAAGTTAAAATATCTGATGCAGATGAATTAGAAAACTTATTAACTGCTGAGAAATACGAAGCTATAGCTGAGTAGTTATAAATAAGGAGTACAGAAGATTTAGTAAATCTAAAACATCTGTACTCCTTTGATTTTATACAAAATAAATGTAGTAAATTTTATTAAATTTAAGGCATAGGTTTTTAAATTGATAGTACTATAATTTTACACACAAAAGATACTTATAATATTATGAATTTGAGTACTTATAAGTTGGATTAGGGTAAAATTATACTATATAACATATTGGGGGATAGGTATATGATTAGAGTAAATTTTAAGTCGCACAATAAAGAAGTTATATGCAGTAAAGGAGAAAATTTATTAGAAATAGCAAGGAATAATAAAATATTCATAGATGCTCCATGTAACGGAAACGTGTCTTGTGGGAAATGTAAGGTTAAGCTATTAAAAGGAAAAGTAGATACAGAAAAAACACTACATATAAAAGATGAAGAATGGGAACAAGGATATATACTCGCATGTAATACTAAAGTAATAGAAGATATAGAAATAGAAGTTCCATCAAAATTATCTTCATCTATGCATGGTATGAAAATAGAAGGTAGCGAAGATCGGAAGAGCACACGTCTGAACTCC
>ERZ1463036.123-NODE-123-length-17100-cov-100.517454_pt1 | contig 17100 bp, 14 predicted proteins | sample MGYA00564485_ERZ1463036 | MGnify/ENA primary metagenome ERZ1463036 (study PRJEB39244, sample SAMEA3635127) | Helicobacter pylori | study: EMG produced TPA metagenomics assembly of PRJEB11511 data set (Assembly of a 5300-year-old Helicobacter pylori... | reverse complement strand
TTTTATCTAGACTTATAGTATTAAGATTAGTAAATAAACAACAGCCAACACAACCTCAAGATTATATTGAACAATTAATTTTATCATTTATTGCATCAGCACTTGGAGCAGTAGCTTTTCCTGCACTATTAGATAAAGAATTTTCGGCTTTAACTTTTTTAGCTATAGGTATACAACAATTTCAAGAAGTAGCTAGTGAAGAAGAAATTACACTATCAAATTTAGAAAATACAGAATTGATATCAAAAGGAACAACTTATATACATGAAATTTCAAAAGAATATGAAGTTAGAAATTTTTTAAGTATATTTTCATCATTAGCAGCATCTATTACATTTATTTTATGTAATAATAAGTTGAATTTTAATTTCGTTATGTGTGTGATATCGTCAGCTATAGCAACTATAATAGTAGGTTATATATTTAAAAAAATATTATCGAATAAAAGCTTAGAAGATATTGTTGATGTTAATGTTGTACCTATCGAATTTAAAGGGCCTTTAATGTTAGTAGATGGAGTAGGTATAACAAATATAGGTCTTGAAGATTCAAGAAAAAAATATCTAAAAAAAGGTATTGGATTTAAAGTTATACCTAAAGATATGGTATCGGCAGGTATAATTGGAGACCCTGCTCAACAACAAGCTATGATACATAATGTATATTTGCATATGGGAATAGACAGAGATGTAGATGAGCCTGAATTTATACCTATAGCAAGAACAAATCCAAAAGATGGATCTGTCAATTTTGGATTTATACCACTTGTTAAAGATATAGATTTAACTGCTGAAGCTATAAAAAGTACACCTATACTAGATAGTGCAAAGGGAAATAACAATGCATATAGTAAGAACAATAAAAATAAAAAATCTTAAGAGGTGGAATATATGAAAGGAATTTTTTTAATAGGTATATTAATAGGAATTATTTCAAGAATAATAACACTTAAAACAGATAGAAAGCAGTATCCAACAGAACCTAATATGTTAGTTTCACAAATTGTGTTAGCGGTAATAGGATCTGCATTAGGAGCTATGGTAGTTCCTGCATTAATGCAAAAATCATATACGTCTGTAACTTTTTTATCCTTAGCAGCAAGTCAATTTAGACAAGTTAGACACACTAAGAGAAGTTCACTGATGGATATGGAAAAATCTCTTTTAGTAAAGCGTGGAGAAGGATATATAGAAGAGATAGCTTTAACTTATGAGGTTAGAAGTTATACTTGTATATTAACAGCACTTACTACATCTGCGGTTTATCATCTTGCAAAAACAGAATTATATTTAGATGAATTTCCAAGTATTATACTAGGTTCTATTGTAGGTATAGTGTTGGCACTTATATTTAAAAAACTATTTGTAAGAGAAAGTATAGGATCTATAGCAGAGGTGGTTCCAGCTAAAATATCTTTCGATGGACCGTTATTAAAAGTTAATGATGTTGTTATTTCAAATATAGGATTAGAGTCATCAAGACAAAGATACCTAAATCATGGTTTAGCTGTAGAAATAATACCTAAAAAGGGGAGTTATATAAGCTCTGGTATAATATTAAATCCTGGACAAAGACAAACTTTAGCAAATATAGCATATTCAAGATTAGGAATAATGAGAACACCTGATGAGCCAGATTTTATACCGCTTTTAAGAAGAAATCCCAAAAATGAAAGCTTAGTAATGCCTTATATACCACTTGAAAAGGATATTGATAAATTAATAGCAGCAGTTAAGAGTACTCCTATAATAGAAAATGCAAGAGGAAACAACTGGGCTTTAAAAGATTTTACTATAAAACAATAAAAAGGAGTGTTATTAATGAATGTAGGTATAACTGATACAACGCTAGCTATTGTTACTATTAATAAAGATATGAAATCATCAATTTTTCCTGTGTTTTATGCAGAAAATGAAAAAGAATTACAAGATAGAGCTTTAATAATCTCAAAAACCATGGGTGGAATGGTACATGATGTACTCAAGGGAACTCTAATAATAGTAAGACATTAAAGGTACCGCTAATGGTACCTTTTTATTGACTATTTCAAATAAAACATGTTAATATAATGTGATGTACTTAAAAGGAAAAGTGGTGAAATTTATGGAAGTAAATGTAAAAAATGTAAACAATATAATAAGTAAAGTATATAAAGACAGTATTGCACAAGAGTTAGGCATAGAAGTTGGAGATTTACTAATTTCTATAAATGATCAACCTATACATGACATAATAGAATATAAATTTTTATTAAGTGATGAGTACTTAGAAGTTGAAATAAAAAAGAAAAATAATGAAATATATGTATATGAGATAGAAAAAGATTATGATGATGATTTAGGTATAGAATTTACAAATCCTATAATAGATAAAGCAAAAAGTTGTAGAAATAAATGTGTATTTTGTTTCATAGATCAGTTACCAAAAGGAATGAGAGAAACACTTTATTTTAAAGATGATGACTCAAGATTATCATTTTTACAAGGAAACTTTGTAACTCTTACAAATATGAGTGAAGAAGATATAAATAATATAATTAAATATAGAATAAGCCCTATAAATATATCTGTTCATACTACAAATCCAGAACTAAGACAAACTATGATAAAAAATAAGTTTGCAGGTAGATTATATGAAATTATGAAAAGATTAGCTGATGCACAAATACAAATGAATTGCCAAATTGTTTTATGTCCAGGATATAATGACAAAGAAGAGTTAGAAAGAACTGTATCAGATTTAACTAAGTTATATCCATATGTAAATAGTGCTGCTGCTGTTCCTGTAGGTATAACTAAACACAGAGAACATCTTCCTCATTTAGAGATATATAATGAGAAAACAGCAGGTGAAACAATTGAATTAGTTCACAAGTTACAAGAAAAGTATCTTAAGGAACTAGGAACTAGGTTCATATTCTTATCTGATGAATTTTACATGATAGCTAATAAAAAACTTTTAGAATATGATGAATATGAAGGATTCATACAATTTGAAAATGGGGTTGGTATGATAAGTAAATTAGAAAGAGAGATAAAAGATTACTTAGATACTATACCTCAAGAAAAAATGAATATAACTAAGAAAGTATCTATAGCTACGGGACATTCAGCATATGAGTTTATAAAAGACATGGCAAATTGTATAATGCAAAAGTGTAAAGGTGTAGAAATTACAGTATATAAAATAATAAATAATTTCTTTGGTGATACAATAACTGTATCAGGATTAATAACAGCAACAGATATAATAGATCAGTTAAAAGACAAAGATTTAGGACAAGCTTTATATATACCAAGAAGTATGCTTAAGGCAGATGAAGAAATATTTTTAGATAATATAACTTTAGAAGAATTAAAAAACATAATGAATATTGAGATAGTTCCTTGTTTAAATGAAGGAAAAGATTTCGTTGATAAGATATTAAAATAAGAAGGGAGATTATTATGAGCGATAATAGACCAGTAGTTGCAGTAGTAGGAAGACCTAATGTTGGTAAATCAACATTATTTAACAAATTAGCAGGAAAAAGAATATCGATAGTAGAAGATACACCAGGAGTAACAAGAGATAGAATATTTACAGAGGTTGAATGGTTAAATAAATATTTTACACTTGTTGATACTGGAGGTATAGAGCCAGATAGTAATGATATAATATTATCTCAAATGAGAAATCAAGCAATGCTTGCTATGGATATGGCACATGTTATATTATTTGTTGTTGATGGAAAAGCTGGGCTTACAGCAGCAGATAAAGAAGTAGCTCAAATGTTAAGAAAAACTAATACACCAGTTATATTGGTTGTAAATAAAATTGATAGTCAAAGACAATTTGATAATGTATATGATTTTTATGAATTAGGATTAGGAGTTCCATTTGCGATATCTAGTGCAAATAGTATGGGACTTGGAGATTTACTTGATGAAGTTGTAGCTAATTTCCCAGAAGGATTAAATACAGAGTATGACGAAGATATAATAAGAGTAGCTATAACAGGTAAACCGAATGCTGGTAAATCATCTATATTAAACAATATATTAGGAGAAGAAAGAGTTATAGTAAGTCCTATAGCGGGAACAACTAGAGATGCAATTGATACTTATCTAGAAAAAGGAGATCACAAATTCCTTTTAATAGATACCGCAGGACTTAGAAGAAAAAGTAAAATATATGAAAATGTAGAAAAATACAGCGTAATAAGATCTATGAGTGCTGTAGATAGAGCTGATGTAGTACTTATAGTTATAGATGCAGAACAAGGAGTTACAGAGCAAGATACTAAGGTTGCTGGTATTGCACATGACGAAGGTAAAGCTTGCTTATTTGTAATAAATAAATGGGATCTAATAGAGAAAAATGATAAAACTATGAGTTTATATACTAAAGAAATAAGAGAAAAATTCCCGTTCATGTCTTACGCTCCAATAGTTTTTGTATCTGCTAAAACTAATCAAAGAATGAACAAAATATTAGAAACAGTAGTATATATAGCTGAAGAACATGCTAAGAGAGTTCCAACATCTACTTTAAATGATGTAATAGGAGAAGCTGTACTTCTTAATCAACCACCTTCAGATAAAGGTAAGAGATTAAAAATTTACTATGGTTCTCAAACAGGAACTCAGCCACCTAAGTTTACTTTATTTATAAATGATAAGGAACTTACTCACTTCTCATATCAAAGATATCTTGAAAATAAAATAAGAGAAAACTTTGGATTTGAAGGTACACCTGTTAGATTTGATTATAAAGAAAAGAGAAGATAAGAATTAGAGGGATGATTATGATAAATTACCTAATTATAATTATTATTTCATATTGTATAGGAAGTATATCTACTTCCTATATAATCGCTAAGAGGATGATGGGCGTTGATATAAGAACACAAGGCTCAGGAAATGCAGGGTCGACAAATGTTTTAAGAACTTTAGGAAAAAAAGCTGGAATAATGACTTTCGCAGGTGATTTACTAAAAGGTGTAATTGCTGTATTTATAGCTAAATTTATAGCATACTTTGCACATATGGATGCAAGTAATGTAGCTTATATAGCGGTTGTAGCTGTTGTAATAGGACATAATTGGCCAGTTTTCTTAGGATTTAGAGGTGGAAAAGGCGTTGCTACGTCTTTAGGAGCTATGATAGCTGTAAATCCAATAATAGCTTTAAGCTGTTTTGCATTTTTTATACTTATAGTATATGTAACTAAGTATGTTTCTTTAGGTTCTGTACTTAGTATATGCACATCTCCTATAATAATGCTTTGTATAGGAAATTATAAAGGCTTAGCCGTTACATTATTTTTATCTATATCAGTAATATTTAAGCATAGAGAAAATATAAAAAGATTGTTAAATGGAACAGAAAGAAAAATAGGCGATAAAAAATAATGCTTTGATTGTACTTAGGGGGTGTTTCTATGGAAAAAATATGCGTATTAGGAGCTGGAAGCTGGGGAACTGCATTAGCACTTGTAGTAGCTAAAAAAGGCTATAATGTTTCGATGTGGACTTTAAGTGAAGACCAATGTCAAAAGGTAAATAGCACCAGAGAAAATGTAGATTACCTTCCAGGAGTTAATATACCTAAAAATATACATATTACTACTGATTTAAAAGAAGCTATAAATGATAGCTCTGTTATAGTATTAGCAGTACCTTCACAAGCAATAAGAAGTGTATGTAAACAAATAAAGCCATTTGTGAACAAAAATCAAATAGTAGTTGATGTTGCAAAAGGTTTAGAAAAAGAAACTGGATTAAGACTTTCACAAGTATGTGAAAAAGAATTGCCTGAATGCAAATATGTTGTTCTTTCAGGACCATCTCATGCAGAAGAAGTATCTAGAGATATACCTACTACTGTAGTTGTAGCATCAGAAGATTTAACTACTGCAGAAAAAATTCAAGATATATTTATGAGTCCTAAGTTTAGAGTTTATACCAATCCAGATGTTGTTGGAGTTGAGCTTGGTGGAGCTTTAAAAAACATAATAGCATTTGGAGCTGGTATATGTGATGGACTAGGATATGGAGATAATGCTAAAGCAGCTCTTATGACTAGAGGAATAAGGGAGATAAGTAGACTTGGAGTAGCAATGGGAGCTGAAACATCTACCTTCTCAGGACTATCAGGTATAGGAGATTTAATAGTAACTTGTACTAGTATGCACAGTAGAAATAGAAGAGCTGGAATACTTATAGGGCAAGGTAAAAGCTTAGATGAAACATTAAAAGAAGTAAAAATGGTTGTAGAAGGAATTACAGCTACAGAGGTTGCTTATGAAGTAGCAAAAAAATTAAATATAGAAATGCCTATAACTAATGCTATTTATTCTGTGTTACATGATGGAGCTAATCCAGATGAAGTAGTTGATGAGTTAATGATGAGAAATAGAACTCATGAAGTTGAAGAGGTAGTTAAGGAGAAACTAGACATTTAAGTCTAGTTTTTTTTTGTTTTTGTAATATTATCTTAAATACTAAAATATACTTTATTAAGAATTTGTATGCAGGAGGGTTATAGATGAATAATATATATGAGGACATAGCAAAAAGAACTCAGGGGGATATCTATATAGGTGTAGTGGGACCTGTTAGAACAGGAAAATCTACATTTATAAGAAAATTCATGGAGTTGTTAGTTTTACCTAATATAGAAAATGAATTTAAAAGAGAAAGAACAAAAGATGAAATACCTCAAAGTGGATCAGGAAAAACTATAATGACTGTTGAACCTAAATTTGTTCCAGCCGATGGAGTAGAAATAAAAATAAAAGAAAATGTGTCTATGAAAGTTAGAATGGTAGATTGCGTTGGGTACATAGTTGATGGAGTTTTAGGACATGAGGAAGATGGTAAGCAAAGATTAGTATCTACACCATGGTCTAATGAAGCTATGACTTTTGAAAAGGCTGCAGAAATAGGAACAAAAAAAGTTATAAGAGATCATTCTACTATAGGAATAGTGATGACTACAGATGGAACTGTTACAGGAATAGATAGAAAAGGATATGCTGCACCAGAAGAAAGAGTTATAAAGGAGTTAAATGAGCTAAAAAAACCATTTGTTATAGTTTTAAATACTTTAAATCCATATGCTGAGGAAACTTTAGAATTAAAAAGAGAATTAGAAGAGAAATATGACAAACCTGTAATACCGTTAAATGTTTTAGCTATGGATGAAGATGATATAGAAGTAGTTATGGAAAATGTATTATATGATTTCCCGGTTAATGAAATAAATATAAACTTCCCTAAATGGATAGAAGGTTTAGAAAAAAATCATTGGATAAAAAATAATATAATATTTGCAATAAAACAAAGTATAGATGATGTTGGAGTTATAAGAGATGTAAATAACATTATAAAAGGATTTGAAGAGTTGGAATTCTTAGAGGAAACTCAAGTTGATAACGTTGAATTAGGAGAAGGTATAATAAGTATAAATTTAGGTACTAAGAAAGATTTATTCTACAATGTACTAGAGGAAAAAAGTGGATTTAAGATAGATGGAGAATACGAGTTATTAAATTTAGTAACTAGATTATCTAAAGTTAATACAGAATATGAAAAAGTAGAACAGGCATTAATAGATGTAAGAGAAAAAGGATACGGATTAGTTGCACCTACGTTAGATGAACTTACATTAGATGTACCTGAAATAGTTAAACAAGGAAAGCAATATGGAGTTAGATTAAGAGCTAAAGCTGGATCTATTCATATGATTAAAGCTGATATATCAACTGAAATATCGCCAGGTGTAGGAACAGAGCAACAAGGAAAAGAAATGTTAGAAAGTCTTCTTAAGGGGTTTGAAGAAAATCCAAATGAAATATGGGAATACAATATGTTTGGTAAATCACTACATGATTTGGTAAAAGATCAATTACAAAGTAAATTGTATATGATGCCAGATGATGTGAGAGTAAAAATACAAAAAACTTTACAAAAAATAATTAATGATGGTTGTTCAAATATAATAACTATTATTTTATAAATAAAAGAGGCACATACGAAATTTGTATGTGCCTCTTTTATTGTTAATTTTAATATAAGAAGGAGTTATATTCTACTTGAAGAAATAGATAATATACATTTTTTTGTTGGAGGGGATATATTGAGAAAATTAAAATTAACTAAGCTTATTTTAGTTTGTATATTAATTTATATAGTTTCAAATATAATTGGGATAGTAATAAAAAGGAATATGGATACTTTAATTTTAAAGAATGAGACTATACAAGATAGTTTTAAAAAAAAGGGGTTAATAATACGGGATGAGTATTTATTAAATTCTAGTATGTCTGGAAATATAAAATATTGTATTAAAGAAGGTGAACGAGTAAAGCAAAATGATAAGATAGCTTATATTTATAATAATAATGTTAACGAAGATGTTGTAGATAAATTGAATGAATTACAAAAAGATATAAATGATATAGAAAAAGGAAATACAAATATAGTTAAATCAGATGTGAAAAATTTAAATAATAATATAAATAAAGCTTGTAATAGTATACAGAAAAAATTGTTAAATGGTAATATAGATATAAGTAAAGACTTAGAAAATTTAAGCAAATTGATTGAAGATAAAAATTATATAATAGGAAGCGACTTAAATAGTAAATCATTAGAAAATAAAAAATTAGAAGAAAAAGAAGTTAATAGTATAATAAGTAAAAATTCAGCGTTATTTAAAGCTAAAAATTCAGGCATCGTATCGTATAAATTTGATGGGAATGAAGATAAATTTAAAATCGATAGAATAAATGAAATAAAAAAAGAAGATATAGAAAATACAGAAAGCAAGTATAAAAATATACAACAAAAAAATAAAGTTAAAAAAGAAGAAACTTTGGCGAGAGTTATAAATAATTTCAAACAGTATGTTGCTATAAGTTGTAGCAAAGAAGAAGTTAAAAAATTAGATGTAGGTCAGCAAATTATATTGTCTAGTGAGATTGAAAAAATAAATAGTAACGTATATGATATATATAAAGATGGAAAAGATTATATTGTAATATTGGAGATAAGTGAACAAAATGTGGAAATTTACGATACAAGAGTTAAAGAATTTGATATAATATATAAGTCAATGGAGGGGTTAAAGGTTCCTAAGAAGTCGATAATAAATGTTGATGGTAAAAAAGGCGTATATGCTATATCAGAAACTGGAGACGCAAAATTTGTAGAGATAAAAGGAAATTTATATGATAGTGAAGAATATATAATCATTGACCACTATAAAAATGATATAAATGGAATAAATACTATAGGTATTTATGATGAAATAATATTAAATCCTAAATTTAAAAATTTTTTTTGATAAAGTAGGTGATTAAATGGAGTGTATAAAATCTAATATAGAAAATATAAAAACTAAAATTAATAATTCTTGTAAAATATCAAATAGAAATGAAGAAAATGTTAAATTAATAGCAGTAACAAAAACAGTAGATATAGATGCTATTAATGAAGCGATTGAGTGTGGTGCAACAGATGTTGGAGAAAATAAACCACAAGAATTATCTAGAAAGTTTGAAGTTATAGGAAATAAAGTTAGATGGCACCTTATAGGAAGTTTACAAACCAACAAGGTAAAATATATAATTGATAAAGTATATATGATACATTCAATAGATAGATTATCTTTATGTGATGAGATTCAAAAAAGGGCAGAAAAAATTGACAGAACAATAAATTGCTTAGTACAAGTAAATATATCAAAAGAAGATAGTAAACATGGAATTTATGAGGAAGATGCTTTAAGTTTTATAAAAACTATAGCAAATAGTTATCCTAATATAAAAGTTAAGGGCCTTATGACTATGGCTCCAAATACAGATGATAAGGAATTAATAAGATCTGTATTTAAAAAATTAAAAAAATTATCTATTGCTATAGATAATGAAAATATAGAAGGTGTATCTATGGATGAGCTATCTATGGGTATGAGTAATGATTTTGAAATAGCTGTTGAAGAAGGAGCTACTTTTGTTAGAGTAGGGACTTCTATATTTGGAAAAAGAAATTATAATAAAAAATAATTAATATATGTAATGGAGGATGTTAATAATGGGAAATGGTTTCATAAGTAAAATAAAAGATTGGATGACTGATGAAGTAGAAGAAGACTTTATGGACGACGAGATAGAAGAAATAGAAGAAGAAATAGAAGTATCAGAAGATTTAAGCAGTGGAGTAGGAGCTATAGCACAACCTAAAAGCAATAAAATAGTAAATATACATACAGCAGGACAAATGAAAGTTGTTATAGTAGAACCTAAAAAATATGAAGAAGTTACATCTATAGCAGATCAATTAAAACAAAGAAGAGCTGTAATAGTTAACTTAGAAAACTTAGATGATGCAGTTACTCGTAAATCTATATTTGATTTTATGAATGGAGCTGTGTATGTATTAGATGGAAGTATACAAAAAGTATCTAAAGCTATATTTATATTAGCGCCTAATAATGTAGATATAGATGCAAATATGAAAAAAGAATTAGAAAGTAAAGCTTTTTTCCCATGGCAAAATAAATAATAAAAAAAGGAGTAAGATATAATATGATAAAATACTCTTTATTTGTTTTAACTGATATTATTCAATTTGCAATAGTAATAAGAGCACTTATGACGTGGATTCCGGGGGCAATAGAATCAAAGGCTTATAATATAATAGGAATGTTAACAGAGCCTATAGAAGGACCTATAAGAAATATTATGAATAAATATTTTGAAGGTCCTATAGACTTCTCTCCTATAGTGGCTTTATTTGCATTACAACTTATAAATGTGTTAATAGGGTATATATTGTAAATTAAAATTTAGGAATTATTTATGGATAAGATAACACTTACAAATCATATTAGAGATATTGATTTAAAAAATAAAATGTTTAAGGTCATAGATAAAGCATATTCTTGTATGAAAAATTATGATGTAAAGTATACTGATTTTTTAAATCCTTATGAAGTTAAAAATGCTATATCTATATTAAATAACTTTAATGACATTAAATATACTGTTGATGGTGGATTTAATGAAGCAGAAAGAAAGTTAATATGTATATATCCATATTATATGGATTATGAAGATATAGAAGAATCAATTAAAGTATTGCAAATAGAAGGAAATTTTAAATTTAAAGAAGTAAAACATAAAGATTATTTAGGTGCTTTACTTAATTTGGGTATAAAAAGAGAGAAAATTGGAGATATAAATATACATGACAACTTCTGTCAAGTAATAGTAAGTAAAGATATAGCTGATTTTATAATAATAAATTTAAGCAAAGTCTCAAGAAATAATGTAACTATAAAAGAGATAAGCAAAAAAGATATATTTTACATAAATCCTAAATTTAAGGAAGTATCTTTTACAGTATCATCTCAGAGATTAGATTGTTTAATCAGTGGCATATATAATATTTCAAGACAAGAAAGTTTAAAACTTATAAATGCAGAAAAGGTATTTGTAGATTATGAAAAAATAACCTCTGCGTCGAAAATATTAGAACGGGAAAATCTTATATCTGTAAGAGGTAAAGGTAGAGCTATAATAGAAGATATAGGAGATATTACTAAAAAAGGCAAAATAAAAGTAAAAGTAAAACTAATAGTATAGGGAGGGGAACATATGCTGACTCCAGTAGAAATAGAAAATAAGGAATTTAAAAAAGGTATACGCGGATATAGAGAAGATGAAGTAGATGAATTTTTAGATATAGTAAAAGAAGATTTTGAAAATATATATAGAGAAAATTTAGACTTAAAAGAAAAAATTAGAATGTATAATGATCAAATAAATAAGTATGAAAATATAGAAGAAACATTAAAAGCTACACTTATAACTGCACAAACAGCAGCAGAGGATACATGTAGTGCAGCTAATAAAAAAGCTAAAATAATAGTAGAAGAAGCTGAGCTTAGATCAAGACAAATAATAGAACAAGCTAACAATAGAGTAATTGAAATTAGAAAAGAATATGACTCTCTTGTTAAAGAATTTAAGATATTTAGAAATAAATTTAAATCACTACTAGAAGATGAAATAAGAAGTGTAGATGATATATTCTCAGATATTGATGAAAGCAGTGTAGAAAAAATAGATGAACTTCAAAAAGAATTATCAGATGCATTAGAATAAAAAAATATTGACTATTTGAAAAATTTATTATAAAATTTCATACATATACAATATTATACTTATAAATAAAAGCTATGATGGAGAGAGTAGTCTTTAGATAATTTCACAGAGAGTTGGAAAAAGCTGAGAACCAATAAATTTATAAAGGTGAAAATCACTCCTAAGCTGCAGGCTGAACGGTAAAACTATTAAGCTGTGCCGGTTAAAAACCGTTATATTGAAAGAGTGTTACATATGTAATATTTAATTTATATATGTAAAATTAGGGTGGTAACGCGAGTAATAACTCGTCCCTTTATGGGGACGGGTTTTTTTATGTAAAATTTTAAAATAAAAAAAGGAAGGTGGATTAGAATGACTAAATTTAAGTCATTAGTTGATTCTTCTATAAAAGAAGCTGAAGCTAAAGTATCAAAATACTGGGATGACATAAATATGCTAGAGAAAACTCTAGAAAAAGGAAAAGATGATCCAAGTTTTGTATTCTACGAAGGACCTCCTACAGCAAATGGAAACCCTGGAATACACCACGTTATAGCTAGAACACTTAAAGACTCTGTTTGTAGATATAAAACTATGAATGGATATCAAGTAAAAAGAAAAGCTGGATGGGATACACACGGATTACCAGTTGAAATACAAGTTGAAAAAGAATTAGGTTTATCAGATAAGCAACAAATAGAAGCTTATGGAATAGATAAATTTAATAAAAAATGTAGAGAGTCAGTTTTCACATTTGAAAAACAATGGAGAGAAATGACTGAAAGAATGGCTTATGAAATAGACTTAGATAATCCATATATAACTCTAGACAATAACTATATAGAGTCTGTATGGTGGATATTAAATAAGTTTAATAAAGAAGGATTTGTATATGAAGGTCATAAGATACTTCCATACTGTCCAAGATGTGGAACAGGTCTTGCATCTCATGAGGTTGCACAAGGATATAAGGAAATAAAAAATAATACAGTAATAGCTAAGTTCAAGAGAAAAGATGCTGATGAATATTTCTTAGCATGGACAACAACGCCTTGGACATTACCATCAAACGTAGCATTAACTGTAGGACCTGAAATAGATTATATAAAAGTTAAACAAAATGATGAAGTTTACTATGTAGCTAAAGCTTTAGCTAATAAGGTTTTAGGAGAAGACTACGAAGTTATAGAAGAATTAAAAGGTAAAGATTTAGAGTACGTTGAGTACGAACAATTAATGCCATTTGTTGAAGCTGATAAAAAAGCATTCTTCGTAACATGTGGTGATTATGTAACAACTGAAGATGGTACAGGAATAGTTCATACTGCACCTGCATTTGGTGAAGATGACTACAACTTAGGTAGAAAGTATGATTTACCAGTATTACAACCAGTTTCAGAAGCAGGTAAATTTACAACTACTCCATGGGAAGGTAAATTCGTAATGGAAGATGGAGTAGACGTTGAGATAATAAAATGGTTACACGGAGAAAATAAATTATTCGGCAAAGAAAAGGTAGCTCATAATTACCCACATTGCTGGAGATGTCAAACTCCACTTTTATACTATGCTAAGCCAAGCTGGTATATAGAAATGACAAAGTTAAAAGATCAATTAATAGCTAATAACAAAACTGTTGAGTGGTATCCAAACTTTGTTGGAGAAGGAAGATTTGGCAACTGGTTAGAAAACTTAAATGACTGGGCAATATCTAGAAGTAGATATTGGGGAACTCCACTTAATATATGGAAATGTGAATGTGGACATAAAGAATCTGTTGGATCAAGAAAAGAATTAGCAGAAAAAGCTATAGAAAATGTAGATCCAGAAACTATAGAATTACACAGACCATATGTTGATGATATACACTTTAAGTGTGAAAAGTGTGGAGGTACTATGACGAGAGTAACAGACGTTATAGACTGTTGGTTCGATAGTGGATCAATGCCATTTGCACAACATCACTATCCATTTGAAAATAAAGAAAACTTTGATGAGTTATTCCCAGCAGATTTCATTTGTGAAGGAATAGACCAAACTAGAGGATGGTTCTACTCATTACTTGCTATATCTACTTTCGTTACAGGAAAAGCTCCATATAAAAGAGTTTTAGTTAACGATTTAGTATTAGATAAAGAAGGTAAGAAGATGAGTAAATCAAGAGGAAACACTGTAAATCCTTTTGAATTATTTGATAAATATGGAGCAGATGCTCTAAGATGGTATTTACTATACGTATCTCCACCATGGACTCCAACAAGATTTGATGAAGATGGATTAAAAGAAGTTCAAAGTAAGTTCTTAGGAACTATGAAAAATGTATATAACTTCTTTACGCTATATGCAAATACTGATGAAATAAACCCATCAGAATTCTTTGTTGAATATAAAGATAGACCAGAACTTGACAGATGGATATTATCTAAGTTCAATAACTTAAAGAAAGAAGTTGAAGAAAACTTAGAAATATTTGAATTAAATAAAACTGTTAGAATGATACAAGAGTTTATAAATGAAGATTTATCAAACTGGTATATAAGACGTTCAAGAAGAAGATTCTGGGCTACAGAATTAACTGAAGATAAAAAATCAGTTTATAATACAACTTACGAGATATTAACAGAGCTTTGTAAGTTAATAGCTCCATTTACTCCATTTATAGCAGAAGAAATATATAGAAACTTAACTAATGAAGAATCAGTTCATTTAGCTTCATATCCAAAAGCTAATATGGATTTAATAGATAATAGCTTAGAAGAAAAAATGGACTTAGTTAAAAACTTAGTTACATTAGGAAGAGCTTCAAGAGAAGCTACAAGGATAAAAGTACGTCAACCTATACAAAAAGTATTAGTGGATGGAAAATATGAAGACACTATAAATGACGTTGTAGACTTAATAAAAGAAGAATTAAATGTTAAAGAAGTTGTATTTGCTAAAGATTTAGGAGAATACATGAACTTTACATTAAAACCAAACTTTAAAGTTTTAGGACCTGTACTTGGTGCTAAAATGAAGTTCTTTGCTGGTGCATTAAGTAAGCTTGATGCAAGTGAAGTAGTATCTAAACTTGAAGCTGGAGAATCTATAACTGTAGATATAGATGGTGAAGAGTTTAATTTCAATAAAGAACATGTTTTAATAAACATATCAGCTAAAGAAGGATTTAATGTTACTATGGAAAATAATTTATTTGTAATATTAGATACAACTTTAAATGAAGCTTTAATAAATGAAGGATATGCAAGAGAGTTCATATCTAAAGTACAACAACTAAGAAAGTCTAATGATTTTGATGTTTTAGATAATATAGAAATAGATTACTGTTCAGATGATGAAATAGCTAATGCTATAAATGAATATTCTGAGTATATAAAATCAGAAACTCTAGCTATAGATATAAATAGAGTTGAAGATGAATCTATAGAAAAACATAACTTAAATGATCATATGACTGGTATAAAGGTTATAAAAAAGTAATTTTACTGTAATAAAAATTCCTAGATAAATTGTCTAGGAATTTTTTTATTTGCAATAAATTTTAAAAATTATTCAAAAATTGTTAAAATTATTGTATACAAATTAAAAATAAAAAGCAATGTTAACTATATACCTAATAAAATAATGTGAAAATTGACGAAAAATATAGAAATAAATAAAAAATAAGAACTTTTGTAAAAATTATGAAAATGTTTGCCTGATATGGTAAAATAAGAAAGTATTAAAATATTATTTTAAAAGACAACAGGGAGGAAGTTTAATGAGTATAGCAAGTAAGAAAAAAACTAAAGTACAAGCTTTTATGGACTCAATAGAAAAGCTTGGTAACAAATTACCTCATCCAGTACTTATGTTTATGTACATAGCTGCATTTGTATTGGTATTATCGGCAGTGCTGGGATCGTTTGGGGTAGTGGCTCATACACCACTTGGAGATTTTCCAATAAACAACTTATTAGGGCAAGATCCAATTGAAGTATTAAAAGTAGGTGCAAATGGTACTACAGTAGCAGAAAGATATTCAAATGGATTATCTTATGTAATAGGTACTGCTATAGCTAACTTTATGAATATGTATGCAATAGGGACTATACTTATAATAATGTTAGCAATAGGACTTATGGACCAAAGTGGATATTTATCAATTGCAATGAAGAGTATAGTTGCAGCAACACCTTCTAAATTAGTAACACCAGTTGTTATATTCTTAGGGGTTATGTCTAATATGGCATCTGATGCAGGATATGTTGTATTAATACCTCTTGCAGCACTGATGTATTATACTTTAGGAAGACATCCATTAGTTGGACTTGCAGCAGGTTTTGCTGGGGTTTCAGGTGGATTTAGTGCAAACCTTTTTGTAAGTTCTACTGATGCATTATTATTACCATTTACTCAAGCGGCAGCAGAAACTGGAGATGCTATGGTAGGAACAAGTTTAGCAGGTGGACTTTCAGTAACAAGTAACTGGTTTTTCATGATGGGATCAACTCTTGTAATTATAATATTAGGAACATTAGTAATTGATAAATTCGTAGAACCAAGATTAGGGACTTATAACACAAAAGAAGCTGATGTTGAAGCTGATCATGAAATAACTCAAAAGGAAAGAGAAGCCTATAAATTTACAAATAAAATATTATTATTAGTTATAGGACTTATAGTTTTAGCTGCATTACCAATAGATACAGGTAATAAAATACCATTAGTTGGAGACTTATCAACTAATGTTAAATTATGGGTAGTTAATTCAGATGGAACAGCAACTCTTAATACTGTAGATAGTTTCTTAGATTCTATATTCTTCAAAGGTGATATGGTAATTATGTTAATGTTTGTTATATTTGCTATAAGTGGACTAGTATATGGATTTAAATCTGGTAAATTTAAAAAGAGTTCAGATATAGTTCCAGCTATGTGTAAAGCAATGGCTGATATGGCTCCAATAATAGTTATATTATTCTT
>ERZ1463036.122-NODE-122-length-17224-cov-28.804764_pt1 | contig 17224 bp, 15 predicted proteins | sample MGYA00564485_ERZ1463036 | MGnify/ENA primary metagenome ERZ1463036 (study PRJEB39244, sample SAMEA3635127) | Helicobacter pylori | study: EMG produced TPA metagenomics assembly of PRJEB11511 data set (Assembly of a 5300-year-old Helicobacter pylori... | reverse complement strand
TTCATCTTAACTATTGCCATGAATCTTCACAATCCTCTCAATCACTAATTTTACAGCATTATTTTTTTTATCTTCTTTAATGTCATAGATATCTTTGGCTTCTTGCTTTCCCTTGTTTAATATAGGTTCAGCTTGTTTATTGCCTGCTTCAACAGCATCATTCATTATACTATTGCACTTGTTCTTAGCCCCTTCTAAAACTCTATTGTAACTTTCAGTAGCTTCTATGGTAGCTTTTTGAACGATATCCTTTGCTTCGGCGTTTGCAGACTTTATCAATGCTTCCGCTTCTGCTTCTACTCTCTTAATCTCTTTAATTGCTTCTAATGCCAAAATCTCACCACCTTTGCACTTAAATGTGTAATAATATATGAATTAATACTTTATATAGTATTAATTACTTTTTATTCATATTTTTAATTATACACTTTTTACGGATAATTTCAATAAATTTATTGATATTTGTCCATATAAATATTAATTACATGTTAATTTTATAAACTCTAATTTAATATGTATACATTTTCTACATTTTTTGTTAACTATACATTAATTAATTGTTTAACATAATAAAATTTTTATCATTATCTAAAAGTGCGTAAACTTCTGACTCTAATATTTTATCCTCTTCTATAAATTTAATTATATCTATATAGAATTTTTCTACACTATAATCTCTAAATGAATATTCTTCTCTTAATTCATCCTTTATTTTTCTTTCTTCTTCTTTAGTTATATTGCTTTTAATGTAATCTGGTATACCTCTTCTCTTATTATGCAATAAATAATCGTATCTTATTATTTCTCTTAAAATGAAATTATTTTCCTTTAATACTTCTTCATTAAAATCTAAAAATAACTTATAGTATTCATTACTTCCTATGCTTCTATTAAAGTAACCCTTTTTATCATAAAACATAGCTAATTCATGAAACAATTCAAAAGGTTCTTTAAATTTAGGATAAAAATAATTTAATATATTATTGAATTTTTGGCTATTGTAATACTTATCAACCATATGCTCAACTTTCTTTAAATCTATAAGTTCAAAATAACTTATTTTGTTTGTACTTAATATTTCGTACGGAGGATATGGTGAATATTTCATATTATACTTATCACTTTCTTCTCTCATAGAAGATCCTTTTAACAGCTTTAAAAATCCTAATTGTATTTCTTCTGGATGTATTGAATGAACATCATTAAATGATTTTCTAAATGAATCATAATCTTCTCCTGGAAGTCCTGCAATAAGATCAAGATGTTGTTTAATGTTTCTTATTGAAAGTAACTCTACAACCTTTTCTTTAATATCGGAAAAATTAACAAATCTATTTATATTAGATAAAACTTCATCATTTGTTGTTTGTACACCAACTTCAAATTGAAATCTTCCCTCTGGTGCTTCCCTTAATAATTCAATTTCTTCATTTTTTAAAATATCTGCTGATATTTCAAAATGGAATTGAGTTTCTGTGTTACTTTCTATCAAAAACTTCCATATAGCCATTGAAAATTTATGATTACAATTAAATGTTCTATCTACAAATTTAACTAATTTAACTTTCTTCTCTATAAAATAATTTAGTTCTTCTATAACTCTATCAATTTTATGAAATCTTACTCCATGTATGGTAGATGATAAACAGTATTTGCAATTAAAAGGACATCCTCTTGATGCTTCATAATATACAATTTTATTATTTAAATCTTCATCATCTTCATAAGGAAATACTAATTCATCCATAGACATAAGTGGTCTACTACCATTGAAATTAACTTTTCCATTCTTTTTATAAAATAAACCTCTTATTGATTCAATATCTTTTATACCAAGCTTATATTCTACAAATTCTCTAAAGGTTTTTTCGCCTTCTCCTTCTATTATATAGTCACCAGAAATTTCTTCTAGTATTACCATGCTATCATATGATACTTCTGGTCCACCATATAATATCTCTATATTAGAATCAACTTGCTTTATAAGGTCTGAAAGCCTTTTTACCATTTCAACATTCCATATGTATGTTGAAAAACATACTACATTTGGCTTTTCTTTTATAATTTCTTCTAATACTCTCTCTTCTCTATCATTTATAGAAAATTCTCTTATTTTACATTCTGCATCCATATCTTTAGTAAATGCCTTTAAGTATCTAACAGCTAGATTACTATGAATGAATTTTGAATTTATAGCTGTAAGTAATATTTTCATAAAATTCTTCCTCTCTAAAGTTTAAATTTTTGCTCCCTTAATAAAGTATACATCCTCCCAAACTTTAGTTTCTTGTATTTTAAAAGTTTTTTCAAGTATACTTTTTGTTTCTTCATAATTTGATGAAGAAAAAATATTATTATTTTTTATATTATATTCATCAATATTTCCATTTGGTAATAAAACTCTTAGCTTACTATCTACAAGCTCACCTACATTTTTATTTATATCCCATATATATATTTCTCCATTTTCTTTTAATAATTCTGATACTTCATTTATTAATGATTCTTTTTTATTTAATGTCCATAGAGAACTTAAATTAAAGAAAAATGTACATGCATCATACTTTTTATTTTTTATAACATTTACATCATCACATTCACTATCTAATGCTACTTCATCTTTTGCATCAACAGACAAACTACATACTATACCAGAGTTTTCACAAGATACATCTAAAATATCCCCTTCAATTTTTATATCTTCAAGATTTAAAATTATAGTTTTTTTCATAAAAACCCCCCTCTACCCATAACTTATCTATATATTATCATTTATTTAACTCTATATCAAAGATAAAAATAAATATAAATATTTATTTAATTGTAAACATACAATATTGAAATTTTGTATATAAATAAAAAGTAGTTAACAAAACTGTTAACTACTTTTTATTTGAAAAATTATTCTTTTTGAATCTAATTACTGAATAACCTAAAATAAATATCATTGTGATTAAAAACATTACTATAACAATTTTAGGTATATTTCCATCTATAATTGAATTACCTTTATAAATTCTATAAATATATCCATTTTTATTATCCAATAAAAAGCACGAATCATCAACTATTATTAAATCATTAATATCACTTTTATTATCTAATTTAATAATTTTTCTTAACCCATTTTTTTTAGTTAATCCATATAAAACTTTTTGTTTTTTATCATACAATATAATGTCATCTTTATTAAGTATTACTCCATTTTTATCTATGGCCAATTCTTTTAATGAATTTATATCATTATACTCATAATAAGGAGTTTGTCCACGTTTTTCAGGTGGATCCTTTATTAATTCGCTTATTTTTTCTGAATCTGTAAATCTCGGTGAAGATATTGGATTTCCACCACTAAAATCTGGCCATCCATACCATAGTCCCTTTTTAATATTATATATATAATCTGAATCTCTAATTACAGGTCTCTCACCTTTATTTTCAATTCCACCTACTATACCATAAATTTCACCTTTACTATTAATATCATAAGCTTCTACGTTTCTTATTCCAGATGCAAATAATTTTGTTGATAATGTTTTTAAATTAACTTCTATTATAGATGCATTTCCTATTTCTTCTCCTAATATAACTTCATTATTTTTTGTAACTTCACCATAATTTTTAAAAGCTCCTGTTTTTATTTTCCCATAATTTATACCATTTAAAAGTAAATTTAAAGGTGATATATCTTTAACTCCATTCTTTTCTGCTATTCCAGAATTTGTAGCAGCTCCAATTGATATTAATAAACTATCTTCTTTTATTAATAAATTCCTATCTATATTTTCACCTTCATATAAAAGGTTATTTTTAAGTATCTTTTTATTTCCTTCTTTATCTATAGCAATTAAGTTTTCTTTTGATAATATATATATTATCCCATCCTTATAAATTAAATCATCAATATTAAAAGTAAAATCTTTAATTACTCTTTTTACTTTATTTTGATTATCCACTTTTACTATTTCATCATCATAAGCTATATATAATTCATTTTTTTCACCATTTGTAATAGCAACAGCTTCTTCAAAGCCTTTGATAAATAAATCTATTTTTATATCTTCCATTAAAATATCCATAGTATGCTTATTAGAATACTTGTATATCCCTAGTGCTAAAGTAACTATAATTACTGAACTTATAAAGAACTTTAAAAACCTAAGCACAATTAACCCCCACCCCTCTTTACCTTATTAAATTTATATTTTATATAACATATATAATATTCCTATTATTTAAATACTTTAAATAAAATATTTAATATGTTAGGTGCATATATTTAATATTATTTAGCTTATATAAAGGGGGATTTGCTTTTGGAGAAAGATAATTTTTTTAAGAACTCTTTTTTATTAACAACATCAAATATAACGACAGGTCTATTGGGATTTGCCTTCTCTATATATTTATCAAAAATATTAGGAGCAGAAGGAATTGGTCTTTATAATATAATAATGCCAGTATACAATTTATTTATATGTCTTATGACTGCTGGAGTAGTAGCAGCTCTTTCTAAGGTTTCTGCAGTTTACTACGAAAAATCCCAAACTAATAACTTGACTAAAACTATAAATACAGTTGCTGTATTTAATATTGTATGGTCTTTATTGATAGGAATAGTAGTATTTTTATTAGCTCCTTACATAGGTAAATATGGTATAAATGACCCTAGAACAATAAATGCTATTAGGGTAACTTGTCCTGCTATGGTTTTTATTTCTTTAAGTAATATTTTAAAAGGATATTTTTTAGGAGTTTCTAAAATTATTGTGCCAGCAATTGTTGATATTTTTGAAAAAGCTATGAGGATTGTTACAATAACTTTATTAGTATATTCATTTGCTTCTAATAACTTATCAACTTTAGTTACATTAGCTTATGTATCATTAGCTATTGGAGAACTTCAAAGTTTAATTTTACTATTTATATATTATAGAAGATGTGTGTCTAAGCTTCCAAAACCTAGATTTAAAGCTGATGGAAGAGCACAACTTCTTTTTAATGTATTAGTTATTTCTATACCATTATGCTTAAATGGTTTTTTAAATAATATATTTGCTACAATGTCAACTTTATTAGTTCCAAGAAGACTTATGGCAGCTGGTTTTTCTTACCCTGAAGCATTAGCTTTAATTGGAAAATATACAGGTATGGCAGTTACTTTAATAGGTATACCACTTATTGTAGTAGGCTCTATTAATACATTACTTATCCCAGACTTATCTCAAACATTAAGTAAAGGAAACACATACGAAGCTTCATTAAGAATAAAAAAAGTTATGAAAATAGCATTTTTATTAGGTTTATCTACTACCGTAATTTGCTCACTTGTTCCTTATGAGCTTGGTAATTTATTTTATGGAAGGAACGATCTTGGTTCTTATATATTTATAGCATCATTATCAGCACCAATATTTTTCACATCCTCTACTATGTTTGGAATTTTAAATGGATTAAATAAACAAGGAATAATAGTTAGAAATTCTCTAATAATAGCAGTACTTGAACTTATATGTTTATTTATATTTACTTCTATTCCTCAAATTAATGTTTATGGTTATAGCTTAAATCTTTTTATAACATCAGTTGTTTCACTAGCAATAAACTTATATGAGGTAAGAAAGGAAATTAATATAAATTTATCAGTAACAAATATAATTATTTTTGTGCTACTATCAATATTAACATTTTTAGTTTTAAACATATTTATAAAAAATGTATTACATCCACTTAGTTCAATTGAAACATTATTTATTGTAGCTATTACATTTATAATTTTTATATATTACTCTAAATTTGGAGAATATTGATTATAGATAACTGTGTTAAAATACTATTAGAAAATTTAATTTCAAATATAAAAGGCTATGTATAATAAATTTTTATTAATTATACATAGCCTTTTTAAATTATCTTATTTTCTTTCTTATAAATCTTGGAAGAATTCTATATATTCTAGGTGATACAGCTTCTATATCTAGCTTTCTAATTCCACCTAGTACAATCATTACATAAAAATACACAAATCCTCCAATTCCAACTAAGATTATAGTATAAATTAGAGTATATATAAATACAATTATTCTTCCATTTCCAATAAAGCTACCTAAAACTTCTATAGGTTGTTTTAATATGAATATTACTATAGCCATACAAACTGATGCCATTATAGGTTTTATACAATTTCTAATCATAGATATCCTAGTTCTTATAGCTTTTCCTATTATTCTACGATTAATTATGACTGGCAGTAAATAACATAAGAAGTTACCAATTAATACACCCATAATATTTACTTCTTTTATTCCAACGAAAATATAGTTTGCTAAAATTTTAAATATAATTCCAATAGTAAATGAAACTATCATTGGATAAAATCTACTAATACCTTGAAGTATAACACCTTCTACTTGAGCAATAGCCATAAATATAAGTATTATTGAACCTAACCTCATAAGATATGCTCCTTGAGAGCTTCCATATAATATTGTGTATATGTCATCACTTAAAATCGCAAGTCCAAACGCTGCAGGTATTGTTATTGCAAATGTTATTCTGAAAGCAAAATTTGTACTTTTTTTTATTTGATTTCTATCTCTTAATGCATAAGCTTTAGATACAGCCGGTAATATAATAGTTGTAAGTGCTGTTACTATTATAAGTGGTACACCAAGAAGCGTTTTATACTGATAATATAATCCATATAAAGTATCAGATTGATTTACTGTGAAGCCTGCACTTAAAAGCCTTAAATTAACATTTGCCATATCAACTAAACCACCAAAGTTTTGTATTCCCGCACTCAAAGTTATTGGCAATCCATATCTAACCAATTTTCTTACTATAGTTTTAGTTGTAATTTTCTTTCCATGTAAATTTTCTGTAAGAATATCTTCTTCAAATTTTTTCTTATCATAAACATAAATAAGATAAAATATTGCAATTAAAGCTCCAACTGAAGTACCTATAGTTCCTCCAGCAGCCCCCATTGGTTCACTTATATGTATAAAAAGAAATGCAAATAATAAACTTACTACAACATTTAATATTTGTTCTAAAACTTGAGAAATAGCAATACCTGACATTTCATCTTTTCCTTGAAAATATCCTCTATAAGCAGATAAAACAGCAGTTAATACTATACTTGGTGCTAAAAACATTATTGCAAATTTTGCATTACTAATCTTTATTAAATTAGTAAGTGGACCTGCTATAATTATTACTAAAATGGACAGAACTAATCCTACTATCCCATAAACTTTTCTAGATACCTTAAGTGCTTTTATAGCATCTTTCTCATTTCCTAAAGCTCTTATCTCAGCTACTATCTTTGCTACAGCTGGCTGACATCCCATGCTTGTAAGTGCATAAACAAACATAAACACTTCATAACTTCTAGAATATATCCCAACTCCATTTGTTCCTATAATTCTAGTAAGAAGTGGCACATAAAATGCTGATAAAACTTTAGCTATAATTCCAGCAAGAGATAGTATCATAAATCCTTTAGTAGATGATGACTTTTCCCTCATTTTAAATCCCCTATCTATAATCTAATTTTAAATACATCGTGCTTAATTTTCTTAAATATAGGTGGAAGAGCTTCTACTATAATTTTATTTTTCAAATAAGCAAGTTTTCCGTCTACATTTTTAAAATTTAATTTATATGCATATAAGAACTGATAATTTAATCCATATTTATTTAAGAAATGTGAATTTAATTTCTTATCTCCATACTTAGTATCCCCTATTATAGGATTACCAATGTGTGAAAGATGCGCTCTTATTTGATGACTTCTTCCTGTTATTAAATCAATTTCTAAAAGTGAAAATAATCCATCACTCTGGATTGTTTTAACTTCCATTGATATTTCTTTTGAATCTCTTACTTTATTATCATAAACCTTTGATATGTTGCTTTCTTCATTTTTTAATATGTAACCTTTATAAAGTCCGTCCTTTATTCTTCCCTTAACTAAAGCCATATAGTATTTTTTGACTTTACCTTCTCTAATTATCTCATTAAGCTCTCTTAATCCTTCAAAGTTTTTACCAAAAACTACAACACCTGAAGTATTTCTATCAAGTCTATTACATGGTGCTGGAGTAAATGTTACTTCTTTTTCTGGAAGATAATCTCCTTTTTCATTTAAATAAGATAAAACATAATCAGTAAGTGTTGGTATTTTTTTATTTGTATCAGGGTGAACTAATACTCCTGGCCACTTTTCAACTACAACCATATTTTCATCTTCATAAACTATCTTTAATGACCTTGCATCAACTTTTATAAAGTTATCTTCTCTCTCAGTCATTTTTTTACTTTGTATATATCTAACTTCAACTACATCATTTATTTCTAGTGTATATTTTTCCTTTTGTTTCTTACCATTTACTCTTATGTCACCTTTTCTAAGTGCTTTAAATATTGCACTTAACGGAACATCCTTAAGTAATTTTCTTAAGAATTTATCTAGCCTCTGGCCAGCTTCATTAGCTCCTATTTCTATTCTCACTATATAATCACTCCTATTTAAAGTTCTTTAGTAAATCTTTTTCTCATTTTTATAGATTAATCTTTATTTATTCCATTGTCAAATAATCGAAGGCTGATTGACACTGAATAGCAACTCCTAATGGTATCGCATCTTCATCTATATCAAACAAACTACTATGAGCTGATTTATCCGTTCCCTTATCTATATTTGCTGTTCCTAGAAAATAAAATGCTGAATCTCTTTCCATTGCAAAGTATGCAAAGCTTTCTACCCCCATACTTGGAGCCTTTTGTTCTAATACATTTTCATTACCTAATACGCTTATTGCAGCATTTTTTACTAAATCTACACATTCGTCATTATTTATAAGGCATGGATAACTTTCTTCTATTGTAACTTCTGCCTTTCCTCTTCCAGTCATAGCTATTCCTTCTGATATTTCACAAACTCTTTTACATGCAAAAGCTCTATCTTCTGGAGTCATAGTTCTTATAATACCTGATATTTCTACTGACTCTGGAATTATATTTTGAGCTGTTCCTCCATGGAAAGTTCCAACTGTAACAACAGCAGGATTAACAGCTGAAATTTCTCTACTAACTATTGTTTGAAGTGTTGATACAACATTTGCACCAATAACTATTGGATCTATAGTTGCACTTGGTGATGCTCCATGTCCACCACTTCCTGTTATTTTTATTTTATATGGATTTGATGCAGCATTTACTACACCTTTTTTTATTTTTATTTTTCCACATTCAACATCCTCTGCTACATGAAGACCTATAACTCTTGAAACTTTAGGATTTTCAAGTACTCCTTCTTTAATCATTACACTAGCTCCACCTGTAGTCTCTTCTGCTGGTTCAAATAATAATTTTATATTTCCACTGAATAAATGTTTATTATCATTTAATATTTTTGCAGCCCCTAAAAGAATTGTTGTGTGAGCATCATGTCCACAAGCATGCATTCTTCCTGGAATTTTTGAACTATATTCACAAACCTTTTTATCTTGTATTGGAAGTGCATCCATATCAGCTCTTAATGCAATTGTCTTTACAGGACCTTCTTTAGTTCCCTTTATAATTCCACATACTCCTGTAGTAGCTACACTTATATATTCAATACCTTCCCTTTTTAAAAAGTCTTTTATTAAATTGGAAGTTCTTACTTCTTCAAATCCAACCTCTGGGTGCATATGTATATCTCTTCTTATGTTTATTAATTCTTCTTTTATCTTATTTGCTTCGTCTTTAAAATTAATCATTTTATCCCTCCTTATTTTAAAGGTACTATTTAAAACTCCTAGAGTTAATTATACCATTTTTTTAAGTTATATTTTATAATTTATAACTATCATCCTATTATTGTGATTAAATTTCTTTCTAACAATACTTTTATAGAAAAAGTTCTAGAAGTACCATCTTCAAATAATATTTTTATTTTATCACCATCTATACTATCTATAACCCCATGCTCTTTTCTTCCATTATGAAATATATTTACTCCTCTTTTAAATTCACTTGGAACTTCATCATCATTTTTAAATTCAGTTTCTTCTATAAACCTAGAAATCTCCTTAAATTTTCCTCCCTTAGTCTTTGGAGAGTATATATATAAATTATCTATAGCTCTTGTTATTCCAACATAAAAAAGTCTTCTTTCTTCTTCTATATTTTCTTCTCCAGCTGATACATGAGGAATTGTATCTTCGTTACAATTTACAAGAAACACATTTTTAAATTCCATTCCCTTAACTCTATGTATAGTGCTTAATATTACTCTATCTTCATCTTTTCTATTTTTTGAGTTTTCTATTTCTTCTTTTACATTTTCTATATGATTAAAAAACTCAAATATTGTATTAAATCCATTAGCTGAAATTTTAAATTCTTCTATTATTTCTTCTAAATCATCTATATTTTGATTAAACTTATTACAATACTCTTTTAAATAATCTAAATATCCTAAATCACTTATTATAAATTGAATTGCACTATTTAATGACAATTTTGATAAATAATTTATATCTTTTTTTAATTCATCTAACTTTTTAGCTTGAAATGGTGGTGTATCTTTTTTCTCTATTAAAATATCAAATGGATTTTTATACTCCTTAAAATTTCTTACATAATCTAAACTACTTTTACTAACATATCTAAAAGGTTTATTTATTATTTTTAAAAACATTTCCCTATTATTAGGATCTATTGAAAGATTTAAATAATTTAAAATATCCTTACATATAAAATGTTCAAAAAAATTATATTCTTTATCTAATAAAGTAAATGGAATTTTCTTTCTAGTAAATATATCAATAAAAGTCATTGATTCCATATTGGTTCTATATAAAATTATATTATCTTTATAATTATAGCCTTTATTTTTTACTAAAGACTTTATTTCATCAACTATACTTTCTCCTTGAATTTGTTCATCATAAGGTTTATTTATCTTTATAATTCCATCAATATCTTTATTAGCTATAATATGTTTTTTGTTTCTTTGAATATTTTTTTCTATAATACATTTAGCTCCATCTATTATATTTTTAGAACTTCTATAATTTTTAGATAAATAATATTTTTTTGCATCTTTAAATATTTTATCATATATAACCATATATTCTGGCTTTGAACCTCTAAATGAATATATACATTGATCTTCATCTCCTACTGCAAATAAATGATTATATTCTCCTTCATTCATCATCTTTAAAAATTGTATTTGAAGTTCATCACAATCTTGAAATTCATCTACCAATATATATTTAAATAAATTTTTATAACCTTCCTTAAGTCTACTATCTTTTTCAAGAAGATTTATAACTTTAATTGCTAAATCATCAAAATCCCACAAATTATTTTTTTCTTTATATTCACTATAAGATTTAAAACAATCTTCAAATATTTCTTTTGTTAATGATGGTTTAAATTCACTTAAATTTAATCTAGATGTTTTAAATAAAGATATATTATTTATTACTTCTTTTATTTTATCTTCATTTATATCATCAAAATACTTTTTTAAAACACTTTCTATTAGCTTATTTACTTTATACCCTTCTATTATATTTATTTCATAACCTTCTCTAACTAGCATTTTATAAAAAAGTCCATGAAATGTTCCAAAAAAAGGTGAATTAACTCTATCGAATCTATTTTTATATCTATCTTTCATGTTTAATGCAGCAGCTTTGGTAAATGTTATAACTATTATATTCTTGTTATATATATTAAGCTCTCTAACTAAATAATCTATTCTATTTATTATAACTGTTGTCTTTCCAGAACCTGGAGCTGCAACAACTAAAATATTTCTTTCTTTAGCATTTACAGCTTCATTTTGAAATGAATCTAATTTCAAAAAAATTCCCTCCTCTATTATTGATTATTGCCACATCTTATAGGGAATAACTATATTGTAATAATTCTATTTAAGTTGTACAATAGTTTTAAGTATTTTTTTAGAGGAGTTGACTTATGAATAGTATAACAACTTTTGATGTTAGAGATAACAGAAACCTAACTATGTTAGTTGATTTTTATGAATTAACTATGGGAAATGGTTACTTTGAAAAAGGGATTCAAGATAGAATAGCTTATTTTGATATGTACTTTAGAAGAGTTCCAGATGGTGGTGGATATTGTATAATGGCTGGTGTTAAGCAATTAATAGAATATCTTAGTTCACTAAAATTTACAGAGGATGATATAGCTTACCTGAAATCTAAAAATATTTTTTCAGATAACTTTTTAGAATATCTTAAAAATTTTAAATTTACTTGTGATGTTTGGGCTGTTCCAGAAGGAAATCCAGTATTCCCAAATCAACCACTTGTTACAGTAAAGGGACCTGTTGTTCAAGCACAATTTATCGAAACTATGATTTTATTAACAGTTAATCATCAAACTCTTATAGCTACTAAAGCTAATAGAATTTGTAGAGCTGCAAATGGAAAAACAGTTATGGAATTCGGGTCAAGACGTGCTCAAGGTTATGATGGAGCAATATATGGAGCAAGAGCTGCTATGATTGGTGGTTGTAATGCTACTGCATGTACTATAGCAGATCAACGTTTTGATATACCAGCAGTTGGTACTATGGCTCATAGTTGGATTCAATTATTTGATACTGAATATGAAGCATTTAAAACTTGGGCTGAAGTTTATCCTGACAATTGTCTTTTACTTGTTGATACATACAATGTTTTAAAATCCGGAATACCAAATGCTATAAAAGTATTTGATGAAGTTTTAAAGCCACTTGGAAAAAGACCTGTCGGTATAAGAATAGATTCTGGTGATATAACTTATTTAACTAAAAAGTGTAGAGAAATATTAGATAAAGCTGGATATAAGGATTGTAAAATTGTTGTTTCAAATTCTTTAGATGAATATATTATTAGAGATGTATTAAGTCAAGGCGCTTGTATTGATTCTTTTGGTGTTGGTGAAAGACTTATAACAGCTAAATCAGAGCCTGTATTTGGTGGTGTTTATAAGTTAGTAGCTGTAGAAAAAGAAGGTAAAATAGTTCCTAAAATAAAAATAAGTGAAAATAACGAAAAGATAACAAATCCAGGTTTTAAGAAAACGATAAGAATTTTTGATAAAACTACACATACAGCAATAGCAGATTTAATAATGTTACATGATGAAATAATAAACGAAAATGAACCTTTAACTATATTCCATCCTATTCACACATGGAAAAAGAAAAGATTAACTAATTACTATGTTAAAGATTTAATGGTTAAAATTTTTGACAAAGGAACATTAGTTTATAATTCTCCATCTGTAATGGAAATAAGAGATTATGCTAAAAAAGAAACTGAAAAACTTTGGCCTGAAGTTTTAAGATTTGAAAATCCTCATACTTATTATGTTGATTTATCTGATAAACTATGGTCCTTAAAGCAAACTTTACTTCATTCAACAACAAATTTTTACTCATAACAATAAAAATAACATTGATATTTAAGTATCAATGTTATTTTTATTTTAAATATTATTTTATAAATTATATTTTCTATAGTTCTATAAGTTTAAAATCATTAAATTCTAAATATTCTCTAAAGACGCATTCATCACTTTTTTCCAACTCTTGAACTATAGGACATTCTTTATAACAGTTAACCTGCTCTTCTTCCGTTGACCAAAACGGACACATTCTCATATTTCCTCACCCCATAAAGTACCTTATATACATCTTCATTATATATTAACTTTTTTTAAAAATAAATACTTTTTACAATTTTTATAATAATTGTAAAATAAAAAGAACCTCATTAAATGAGGTTCCTTTTATTATCTTAAACAACCAGTATTTTTTCCTACTGATATATCTATTATTTCATTTTGGAATGCTTTTAATAAAGCTTTTTCTAATACTTTTTCTTTATTAAAGTTTTCTATATTTTTGCATACAGCAAAAACTTTATTAGTTTCTCCATTTATGTTTCTATATGTAAGTGTAACATTAGGCTTATCATACTCTACTTTTAATATTTTTATTCCCCATGAAATTTGAGCAAAATCATTTTCTATATGTAATCTAGTTAATTCTTTAAGTTTTTCCTTTTCTTCATTAGGATCATTTATTATTAATAATTCGTCTCCAACTTTATATTTACTCATAGTAATTCCTCCTAGAATTATATTTTTTAATATATATTACCATTTTAGTTTTTTGGGTTCAACTATACTTTACTCTAAAATTTAAATTTAATTCTTTATTAAAATTTAAATATAAAAAAATATAGAACAGTCTTTATTGCTGTTCTATGTAAAATGAAATGAACACGGAATTTGTTAATCAATTAACAACTTTGTTTATATTTTAACATTGTTTATTATAAATATCAAGTAATTTTTTTAAATATTATTTTTGTTATTTAATATATATTATTAGTAAATTATAATAATTTTCTAATACTTATTGACTATGTGATTTAAAAAGCATATAATAACAATAGTATTACAGGTTAAGGAGTGTAAAAGTATGGAGAATATAACAGCTATTTTCAAAGAGAAAAAGCTTAAGTTAACACCTCAAAGACTTGCTGTTTATAAATATTTAATGAGTACAAAAGAACACCCATCAGCTGAAGTAATATATAAAGCTATACAGAAAGATTTTCCTACTATGAGTTTAGCTACTGTTTATAAAGCTTTAAAAACTTTAGTTGAAGTTGGTTTAGTTCAAGAATTAAATGTAGGCGAAGGCAACTTTAGATATGACGGAAATATGAATTCACATCCTCATATACAATGTATTAATTGTGGTAAAGTAGATGATTTAATGAATATATCTTTAGATCATTTAAATACTGAGGTTGAACAAAAGTCAAATTATAAAGTTTTATCTAACCAAACTTATTTCTACGGTCTTTGTAAGGATTGTCAATAGACATTACTATAAAATAAAAAGCAAATCATTAATGATTTGCTTTTATTTTTTATCTAAAATCCTATTCCATTCTTTACCGTCATATTTTCCACTTAATACATTTCTACATTCGTCATTTATTTTTTTTATATTTTCATTTGAAATTACATTAAAATATACTTTGTTTATTTCTTCCGCACTTGATATCCCATTTGCCATTTTTATTTGAACACCTTGTAGATTGCTATCAGCAATTTTATTTCCTGTTATATAATTTTTTGAAGATATTTTTTGAAAAATTCCACTATTTATAATATATCTAAAAAATTTATCAACCTCATCAAAATTTTTACTTCCTACAGATGAACACAATATTGTATCTGTTAATACTGGTGAATTTACTATTTTATTATTTATATGCATTTGATCTACTACACCTATATTATCAGAATCATTTTTTATATCATTAGCTCCTAAAGTAGTCATTAAAACGACAGGGGTTTTTCCCTCATTGAATTTCTTTATAGCATCATCATCTTCTATAAACATATTTTCTTTTATTATATTTTTATTATATAAATCATTCATTATATCAAATATTTTTTGACCATTTTCTATAGAATATATCTTCTTAGGCATGTCATTTATGTAATCTAGTTTATACATATCATATATTATACTATCATTTGCTATTAATGCACTTATTAATAATTCTTTACTATACTCACTGTACATCTTTGTAGGTATTTTTATATTTTTCTCATTTAATTTTTTAAATAAGTAATTTAAATCATTTTCCTCTACTTTTATACCTAATTTTTCAAGTTCAGTTTTATTGTAAACAAGTGATACTGAATATGGACTAAGGCCTAATCCAAAATTTCTTCCTTCAAAAATACCATATAAAGTACTTATATCTGTAAATTCTTGTTTTATCTTTTCAGATTTAAAAAGATATGTAAGCTCTCTTAAAATTCCCTTTAAATTATAATCACTAAATCTATAACCATCTAATAGTAATAGACAGCTTTCTTTATCTTCTGTAATTTTCTTTAACATCTCTTCATTACTCTTTAAAGGAACTATATTTATTTTTATACCTTCTTCTTTTTCATATTCCTTTATTATTTCTGGTATATAGCTTATAGATTTTGTATCTATAGTATTATAATACAAATTTAAAGTATTTTCATCATTATTATTATTTTTTTTCATACTACACCCAAAAATACTTATAGCCATAATACTAATTAAACTTAAAACTAATATTTTTTTGTTCATTTTAAAACTCCTCCTTTCTTATTATAGTTTACCTAAGTATTCATTAAATTATATATGTTTCATATACTTTATTGAAGGAGGTTTTTTACATGAATAAAATTTTTAAAACTTTATCCCTATCTATTTTTGTTTTAGTATTTGTTATATTTATAATATATTTAACTAAAGTTAATTACAAAGAAACAATAAATGTAACATCTCCAACAGTATTACAAAACAATTCAAATGTAGATTTAAATAACGATGGTAATTTTGAAAGTATAAAAATAATTCAAATAGATAACAATAAACAAGATATTGAGATAACTACAATGGATAAAACATTTTTTTTAAGTTCATTAACAAAAAATAATTATTTATCTAATTGTAGCAATTCATACTCTATTAAAGTTAGATTATTAAATATTTCAAGAGATAATAAACCTAGGATATTAGTTCAAGGATATTTAAAAGAAAAACCTGTAACATATTTATTTTCTTATACTGATAAAAATTTCAAATTAGAATACTACTGTAATAACAGTAATATTTCTGGAATTATAGATTCTAATCTTAATAGAACCCCACAAATAGCTTTTTTTAATAGCTCTGATTTAAATAAGTCCTTTAAAAACTTTATGATAATAAATAATAATTTAATAGATATAAGTAAAAATTCAATTAAGACATATGGAGCATCAGAAGTATTAAAATTAATTGATATTATATGCTTAGAATATGAAGTAGTTGATTATCCCAATATTTTTCATAAAAATGCAACTGATGATTCAATATCACCTATATGGTCTTTAAATAAAAATGATTTTATGTATTCCTTTAAAAATGGATTTTTTTATGACAACGAAGTTGATAAAAATGGTGTCCTACAAAATATCTCTTGGTCTCTACAATTTGAAAAAATTAATAAAATCTCTAACGAAAAAGAAATTTTCAAATTAAATATTGAATCTTCAAGAGATGAAAATAATAATTTCAAAATATCTAGCATAAAATAAAAGGCCGCTCGTGCGGCCTAAAAGGGGGATGGGGGGGTGCTATATTATATTATAA
>ERZ1463036.121-NODE-121-length-17238-cov-144.346389_pt1 | contig 17238 bp, 15 predicted proteins | sample MGYA00564485_ERZ1463036 | MGnify/ENA primary metagenome ERZ1463036 (study PRJEB39244, sample SAMEA3635127) | Helicobacter pylori | study: EMG produced TPA metagenomics assembly of PRJEB11511 data set (Assembly of a 5300-year-old Helicobacter pylori... | reverse complement strand
TAAAATCTTTTTTATAAATCTTTTGCCCTTTATCGTCTCTTTTCCCTCAAAGTTAGATTACAAAAAGCGAGGGTTTGAATAATTGTTGACGAAACACTTAAAGACCGCAAACCTCATGTCTTTGAGCAACGGGCAAAGCCGTTGGCGACATGAGCGAAGCGAATTTTGTGTGAAGGAAACAACTAATCAAACCCCGCCATCAGTAACTAACTACTCATCTATATCATTTTCAACTTTACCTAATAATGCAAAGTCAATTTCTTTAAAGTCAACATTAACCTTATCAACTCTTATCTTAACAACATCACCGATTTTATACATTTTCTTAGTTCTCTCACCTAAAATAGTAAAAGTATTTTCATCAAATATATAATAATCATCACTCATATCAGCAAGTCTAACTAAACCTTCAACAGTATTATCAAGCTCTATAAACATACCAAAAGAAGTTACACTAGAAACTATACCGATAAACTCTTCTCCAACCTTATCTTCCATATATCTAGCTTTGTAAATATCTTTAACATCTCTTTCAGCAAGTTCTGCTTCTCTTTCTCTTTCAGAAGATTGAGTTGAAGCATAATCAACTATTTGAGCTAACTGCTCTTGTCTTTTTTGACTTATCTTTCCATTTAAGAACTCTTTTATAATTCTATGGATTTGTAAGTCTGGATATCTTCTTATTGGAGAAGTAAAGTGAGAGTAATATTGTGCTGCTAATCCAAAGTGACCTATACACTCTGGTGAATATCTAGCTTGTTTTAAAGAACGTAGCATAATAGTACTTATAGCCTTCTCTTCAGTAGTTCCATGTATATTTTCTATAATCTTTTGTAATTCCTTAGGATGAACACTCTCTAAATCACCTTTTATAACATATCCAAAAGTAGATATAAACTTATTTAAAGTTTCTATCTTTTCATGTGCTGGAGTTTCATGGATTCTGTAAACAAAAGGCATGTTTAACCAGAAGAAGTGCTCTGCAACAGTTTCATTTGTAACTAACATGAACTCTTCTATGATTTTGTTAGATATTCTTCTTTCATACTGAGTTATGTCTACAACATCCCCATCACCATTTAAAATTATCTTAGCTTCTGGGAAATCAAAATCTATAGCTCCACGCTTTTCTCTTCTTTGCATTAATATTCTTGCTAATTTCTCAGCATTATAAAAGTCATCTACAAGCTTAGCAAATGTCTTTTTAAGCTTTTCATCATCTTTTTCAAGAATATCAGAAACTTCTGTATAAGTCATTCTAGCTTTAGAGTTTATAATAGTTTCTTTTATATCGTGTTTAACAACCTCACCTTTACTGTTTATTTCCATAAACACAGATAATGTAAGCTTATCTTCAAAAGGATTTAAACTACATACTCCATTAGATAAAGTCTTAGGTAACATAGGTATAACCTTATCAACTAAGTATACTGAAGTAGCTCTTTTTAAAGCTTCTTTATCTAATTTACTTTTTTCTTTTACATAATGAGTAACGTCAGCTATATGAACTCCTAGCTTGTAGTTTCCATTATCTAAAACTTCTATAGATACAGCGTCATCTAAGTCTTTAGCATCTTCACCATCTATAGTAAATATATTCATATCTCTTATATCTAATCTTCTATCTATTTCTTCTTGTGGTATTTCAATAGCTACCTTCTCAGCTTCATCTAATACTTTCTTAGGAAACTCTTCAGGTAATCCATGCTCTCTTATTACAGAAGCAATTTCAACGTATCTTTCACCTTTTTGTCCTAATACTTCTATTATCTTACCTTCTGGCTTTCTATCTTCCATTGGCCACTTTGTTATTCTACAAACAACTTTGTCATTTGCTTTTGCACCATTGAAAAACTTCTTAGGAACAAATATATCCTTATTAAATTTCTTATTATCAGGCACAACAAACCCAAAGTTTTTACTATCTTGGAAAGTTCCTACAACATCTGTTATAGCTCTTTCTATTACTTTTATTATTCTACCTTCTGCTCTTTTTTCGTCCGTTGCTGGTGTTGTTATTTCTGCTATTACTCTGTCATTATGCATTGCACCGTTTAAGCTATCTGCAGGTATAAATAAATCTTGAGTATATTCTTCATCAGATTCTACAAATCCAAATCCTTTTTTATGAGATACTAGTTTACCTACGAAAAGTCCCATCTTGTTTGGAGATGTATATTTTCCTTTTTTAGTAAGTATCAAATACCCATCTTCTACTAACTCATCTAAAAAGTTATAAAACATTGGTATTTCTGTGTGATGTATATCAAATATCATTGCTAACTCTTCTTTTTTTAGAGGATTGTATGCTGCTTCTGATATAAGTCCCAACAATTTTTGTTTTAGCTCTTCACCCATTGTTCTTCCTCCTCATTTTTATATTTGTTATTTAATTTATTCTATGCTTTTACTAAATATTTTTCCCAATTTATTTATATAAATTACATATGCATTAACTATTCCTAAATTATATCATTAATTGGTTTAATTTGTAATTTTTTGTTTTTTTAAATAAAAAACAATTACGATTTTCGTAATTGTCATCTTTATTAAACAAATTTAATTTTATTATTTAACTAAAAGTAAAGCTATTGCATTTAAGAAAAATAATACTGATATTATTTTTGTAACTCTTGATAAAAAAGCTTCTTTTCCTTTTGGCTTAAAATAGCTTTGTGTTCCTTCTCCACCGAATTCAGTAGGTACAGCATTTTTGCTATCTTGTGGCATTATACTTATTACTAAAACGATAGATAAAACTATTTGTAATCCCATTAAAACATTAGCCATGGTTATCCTCCTACGTTTATAATCTCTAATTATAACATAATTTTAGTGTAGCACAATAAAATGCTACATTCAAGTTATTAAGCCTATCTTCTTTATATTATATACCTAATATTATCAAATTTTTTCAGTTTATAAAGTTATATATTAATTTTTTATCCTATAATGAATTATTTACATAAAGAAGTATTTTATTCTAATTAGTATAAAAATAAAGAACCTTAGAAAAATCTAAGGCTCCTTTTATATAAAATAATTTATATTATTATTTTTTTAAGTTATAGAAAGATTTTAAACCACAGTATCTAGCAGGTTCACCTATCATTTCTTCTATTCTTAATAATTGGTTGTATTTAGCAACTCTATCAGTTCTTGATGGAGCACCAGTTTTTATTTGACCAGCATTTACTGCTACTGCTAAGTCAGCTATTGTAGTATCTTCAGTTTCTCCTGATCTATGAGATATAACAGCAGTGTATCCAGCTCTTTTTGCCATTTCTATAGCATCTAAAGTTTCAGTTAAAGTACCTATTTGGTTAACTTTTACTAATATAGAGTTAGCAACACCAGCTTCTATTCCTCTTTCTAATCTTTCAGTATTAGTAACAAATAAGTCGTCTCCAACTAATTGTAATTTGTTTCCTAATCTTTCAGTTAATACTTTCCATCCATCCCAGTCTTCTTCGTCTAATCCGTCTTCTATTGTTATTATTGGGAAGTTGTTAGCCCAATCTTCATATAATTCAACCATTTGCTCTGAAGTTAATTCTTTACCTTCTCCAGCTAAAACGTATTTTTTAGTTTCTTTGTTATACATTTCAGAAGCAGCAACGTCAAGTCCTAACATAACGTCTTTTCCTGGCTCATATCCAGCTTTTGATATAGCTTCAACTATTAATTCTAAAGCAGCTCTGTTTGAATCTAAGTTTGGAGCGAATCCTCCCTCATCACCAACACCACAAGCTAATCCTTTTTCTCCTAAAACTTTCTTTAAAGAGTGGAATACTTCTGCACCCATTCTTAAAGCTTCTCTGAAAGATTTAGCTCCTACTGGTAATATCATAAACTCTTGAACGTCTACGTTGTTATCAGCATGTTCTCCACCGTTTAATATGTTCATCATTGGAACTGGTAATTGCTTAGCATTTACTCCACCTAAGTATTGGAATAAAGGTAGACCAACTTCTTCAGCAGCAGCTCTAGCTACAGCCATAGAAACACCTAATATAGCATTAGCTCCTAATTTACCTTTGTTTTTAGTTCCATCTAATTCTATTAATAATCCATCTATTCCTGGTTGGTCAGTTGCATCCATTCCTTCTAATTCAGGTGCTATTATTTCGTTTACATTATCAACTGCTTTTTCAACACCTTTTCCTAAGAATCTATCTTTATCTCCATCTCTTAACTCAACTGCTTCGAAAGCTCCTGTTGATGCTCCTGATGGAACTATAGCTCTACCAGTTGCTCCACTTTCTAATACTACTTCAACTTCTACAGTTGGGTTTCCTCTTGAATCTAATACTTCTCTAGCGTATACTAAATCGATTAATGACATAATTATGTCTCCTTTCAAGTTTACTATCAAATTTTTGAATTTATTTATATTATATTATATATTTTGGTAAATTATAGTTAATTTAGGCTAATTTCCCGTATATAATTATTTTTCTATTAATGAAGTTCCAGTCATTTCTTCTGGTTTTTCTAAATTCATTAAATCAAGTACTGTAGGTGCTATATCAGATAATCTTCCACCTTCTCTTAGTTTAACTGATTTATAATCATCACCTACTACTATAAATGGCACAGGGTTAGTTGAGTGAGCAGTTACAGTAGTTTTAGTTTCAGGGTCTTGCATAAGCTCTGCATTACCGTGGTCTGCAGTTATTAAAGAAACTCCACCTTTTTCTAATATTTTAGCTGTCACTTGACCAACACATTTATCTACTTCTTCTACAGCCTTAACTGCTGCTTCTATAACTCCAGTATGTCCTACCATATCAGGGTTAGCATAATTAAGTACTATAAAGTCGTATTTATCTTCATCTATAGCTTTTAATATTTTTTCTGTTAATTCATCAGCACTCATTTCTGGTTGAAGGTCATATGTTGCAACCTTTGGAGATGGTACTAATAATCTATCTTCATCTTTATTTGGTTCTTCTACTCCACCATTAAAGAAGAAAGTAACATGAGCGTATTTTTCTGTTTCAGCAGCTCTTAATTGAGTTTTGCCTTTTTCAGCTAAATACTCTCCTAATGTATTTTTTAAACTTTGTGGTTTAAATGCTACATTAACATTTTTTATAGTTATGTCATATGTAGTTAAACAAACAAAGTAAGTTTTCATACATGGTCTTTCAAATCCAACAAAGTCATCACATACTAATGCTCTAGTTATTTGTCTTGCTCTATCTGGTCTAAAGTTTCCAAATACTATAGAGTCATTTTCTTTTATAAGACCGACTGGCTTATCATTTTCAACTATTACAGTTGGTAATACGAATTCATCTGTTTTATCATCGGCATAAGCTTTTTCTATCGCTTCTTTTGCAGAAGTCGCAGTTTCACCCTTACCGTTAACCATAGCTTCATAAGCTAATTGAATTCTTTCCCATCTTTTATCTCTATCCATAGCATAGTATCTTCCTGATACTGATGCAAATTTACCCACTCCTACTTCTTTCATGTATTTTTCTACATCTTCGATATAAGTTAAAGCACTTTTTGGTTCAGTGTCTCTACCATCTGTAAATGCATGAACATATACATTTTCAACACCATTTTCTTTAGCCATTTTTATTACAGCTTTTAAATGGTCTATGTGTGAGTGAACTCCACCATCAGATAATAATCCTATTAAATGAAGTGCATGTTTTTTTCCATTTTCCATAGCTTTTAGTAAGACTTCATTTTTAAAGAACTCACCATCTTCTATTGCTTTACTAACTCTAGTTAAATCTTGATATACTATTCTTCCTGCACCAATGTTAGTGTGACCCACTTCTGAGTTACCCATTTGCCCATCTGGAAGCCCTACATCAAGTCCACTAGCTTGTATTAAAGTATGAGGATAGTTTTCATGTAATTTATCTAAGTTAGGAGTCTTTGCACTTGCTACTGCATTTCCTACCTTTATATCACTACATCCAAAACCGTCCATTATTATTAATGCCACTGGTTTTTTCATGTTTTTCACTCCTTAGAAATTAACAAGCTCTACAAAGTCAGCAGGTTTTAAACTAGCTCCACCAACTAAAGCTCCATCTATATCAGTTTGATTCATTATTTCAGATACATTAGCAGGTTTAACACTTCCACCGTATTGTATTCTTACTTCTTCAGATATTTCTTCTCCATATAATCCTTTAACTACATCTCTAACGTATGCTATTACATCGTTAGCTTGCTTTGCAGTTGCAGTTTTACCAGTTCCTATAGCCCATATTGGTTCATAAGCTATAACAACTTTTTTCATATCATCTTTAGATACGTTTTCTAAAGCCTTTTCAACTTGTACTCTACATACATCTTTAGTTTTATCAGCTTCTCTTTCTTCTAATGTTTCACCTATACATAATATTGGGTCTATTCCTGATTTTAAAGCTTTTAATACTTTTTTGTTTACTGTTTCATTAGTTTCATTAAAGTATTGTCTTCTTTCAGAATGTCCAAGTACTACATAATCTATGTTTAATTCATTTAACATAGGAGCAGATACTTCTCCTGTGAATGCTCCATTATCTTCATAGTGCATATTTTGAGCACCTATTTTTATATCAGTTCCTTTTGTAGCTTCTTTTAAATCCTTTAATAAAGTAAAAGGTGCGCATATAACTGCTTCCACATCTGTATTGTTTACTTTTCCTTTTATTTCATTAACAAATTCTACAGCTTCAGCTATAGTTTTGTGCATTTTCCAGTTTCCTGCTATTATAGGTTTTCTCATTTTTATTCCTCCATTACTATAAAATCTATATAGTACTTTTTTAACTATGGTAGTGGTGGTAGTTTTATCACTACCATAGTCATATATTTTAAATTATTGGTAAATACTAATTTTTCTTATTTATTATCTAAAGCTACTATACCTGGTAATTCTTTACCTTCTAAGAATTCAAGAGAAGCTCCTCCACCAGTTGAAACGTGAGTCATTTTATCTCCAAATCCTAATTGGTTAACAGCTGCAGCAGAGTCTCCTCCACCTATAACTGTTGTAGCATCAGTTAATGCTGCCATAGCTTTAGCAACAGCTAATGTTCCTTTTGCGAAGTTTTCAAATTCGAATACTCCCATTGGTCCATTCCATACTATTGTTTTAGAAGCTTTTACTGTATTTACATATTCTTCTATTGTTTTAGGTCCTATATCAAGTCCCATATATCCAGCTGGTATATTTGCATCTTCAGTTATAACTGGTTTAACATCTGCAAATTTATCAGCTACAGCATTGTCTATTGGTAATAATAATTTAACACCTTTAGCTTTTGCTTTTTCCATCATTTCTTTAGCATATTCAACTTTATCTTCTTCTACTAAAGAAGTTCCTATTTCATATCCTTGAGCTTTTAAGAATGTATAAGCCATTCCTCCACCTATTATTAGGTTGTCTACTTTTTCTAATAATTCATTTATAACAGCTATCTTATCAGAAACTTTAGCTCCACCTAATATAGCAGTAAAAGGTCTTACAGGATTAGCTACTGCTTCTCCTAAGAATTTTAATTCTTTTTGAATTAAGTATCCACAAGCTCTCTCAGCTAAAAATTCTCCAGCACCAACTGTTGAACAGTGAGCTCTATGTGCAGTTCCGAATGCATCATTTACGAATATTTCAGCTAAAGAAGCTAATTCTTTAGAGAAGTTTTCTTCATTTTTAGTTTCTTCTTTTCTATATCTAGTATTTTCAAGTAATACTACATCACCATTTTCCATTTTAGCTACAGCAGCTTTTGCATTTTCTCCTACAACGTTTTCGTCAGCTGCAAATATAACTTCTTTACCTAACATTTCAGATAATCTTTTAGCTACTGGTGCTAAAGATAACTCTGGTTTAGCTTCTCCTTTAGGCTTTCCTAAGTGAGAACATAATATTACTTTTGCTCCGTTATCTACTAAGTATTTTATAGTAGGCATTGCTCCGTTTAATCTATTTTCATCAGTTATAACCCCATCTTTTAAAGGTACGTTGAAATCACATCTAACTAAAACTTTCTTACCACACACATCTATATCTTCTATTGTTTTCTTATTAAGCATTGACATAGTCATATCTCCTCTCAAAATAGTTCACACTATTTAGTATATCACATTTGTTGATTTTTTGTATAAAAGTATATCATATTAATAGAAATTCACTTTACTCATATCATCAATGACTTTATACGTTGCTAAAAAAGTCCGGAGCCCGTAGCGTTAAACTACAAACCCGGACTTTTTTGAAGCCTTTTACTTTTTATTTAAATTACTTAGCTAAGTTAGCGAAGTATCCTAAAGTTCTTATTAATTGAGAAGTGTAAGACATTTCATTGTCATACCAAGAAGTAACTTTAACTAATTGTTTTCCATCTACTTCCATAACTCTTGTTTGAGTTGCATCAAATAATGATCCGTATTCTATTCCTATTATATCTGTAGATACTAATGGTTCTTCAGTGTATCCGAAAGATTCATTAGATGCTTCTTTCATTGCAGCATTTATTTCTTCTACAGTTACATTTTTATCTAATGTACAAACTAATTCAGTTAAAGAACCAGTTACAACTGGAACTCTTTGAGCTCCTCCGTCTAATTTACCTTTTAATTCTGGTATAACTAAACCTATAGCTTTTGCAGCTCCTGTAGTGTTAGGAACTATATTAGCAGCAGCAGCTCTAGCTCTTCTTAAATCTCCCTTAGCATGAGGACCATCTAAAGTATTTTGGTCATTAGTATATGCATGTATAGTAGTCATGAACCCTTTTTGTAATCCGAATTTATCATTTAAAGTTTTAGCCATTGGTGCTAAACAGTTAGTTGTACAAGAAGCCCCTGATATAACTGTCTCGCTACCATCTAATATATCATGGTTAACGTTAAATACTACTGTCTTTAAGTCTCCTTTTGCAGGTGCAGATATAACAACTTTCTTAGCACCAGCTTCTAAGTGAAGACCAGCTTTTTCTTGAGATGTGAAGAATCCAGTACACTCTAATACTATATCAACATTTAATTCTTTCCATGGTAAGTCTTGTGGGTTTCTTTCTGCAGTAACTTTTATTTCTTGACCGTTAACTACGAAAGCTCCTTCTTTAACTTCTATTTCACCATTGAATCTTCCTTGAGCTGAATCGTATTTGAATAAGTGAGCTAATGTCTTAGCATCTGTTAAGTCATTTATTGCTACTACTTCAAATTTATCAGTTTGCTCCATTAATCTTCTTAGAGCTAATCTACCTATTCTTCCAAATCCATTTATTGCTACTTTAACCATTTTATTTGCCTCCCTAAAATAAATGTGTGTATATTTAGCTAGCTTTAGCTAGTTATTAACTAATTTATTTCTAATATTTTATAAGCACTTTCCTCATCTGTAACAATTACCATATTATCATTTATCTTTGAAATCGCAGTAACTGCTTCTGCTTTACTTGCTCCTGCAAATATAGCTATATTATTTTTTACAGATTTAAATGTTTCTAAATTAATTCCTACAGTATTTAATTCATATACTATTTCACCATCTTTATTAAAATAATATCCAAAAGCTTCTCCAACAGCTCCTTTAGATAGTATTTCTTCTACTTGTTTTTTTGGTAATTTTCTTCTAGTAGCCATTTCATCTGCTCTTCCAATTCCAAATACAAGTATGTCTGTATCTACTATGTAATTTAAAGTTTTCTTTATCTCTGGTTCCAAACTAAGCGTTTTCATAGCCTCTACACCTAGCTCATCTGGTATATGAAGTAACTTATAGTGTGCTCCTAATTTTTTACCTAAAATTGCTACAATATTATTTGCTTGAGTTTCTACATCTTTTCCGACTCCTCCTCTAGCAGGAACTATAGTCGTTTGATTGTATTTTTTATCGCCTCTTAAACTATTTGCAAATTCTAACATAGTACTTCCACCAGTTATTGATACAATGTTTTTATCTTTTAATATACTTAAAAAATACTCTGCACCTTGTTTTGCAACATCTTTTAATAAGCTTTCATTTTTTTCATAGTTACCAGGAATTATTATAACTTTCTTTATTCCTAGTTTTTCTTTAACTCTATTTTGTAGCTTAGAAAGACCCATAACCTCATTCATAATATCTTTTAGTTGATCTAAAAGCTCTAATCCTTCTTCTGTAACTGTCATTCCTGATACAGCTACATTTATTAGATTTTGTTCTTTTAAAACTTCTGTTTCAGATCTTATTACTCTTTCGCTAATTTCTAGCATATTTGATAATGTACGTCTTCCTATTGGTTCAGTTAAAGATATTTGTCTTAAAATTAAATATCTTCTTTCCATAAGTTCTATTACTTGTGGAATTAACTTTTTTTGTATATTAATTAAGTCATTCATTAAAATCTTGCTCCTTCAGTATTAATTAATGTTATCGGGACATTTTATGTCCCTTGTTTAATTTTCAGTCCCACAAGTTAATTTTATTTTATAGGAAATCCTTACTAATTTCAATAGTTTTTAAAATTTTTTTTATAATTTTATTATTAATATTCCCTTCTTTTACTAGATGAAGGTATCTGAAGCTCCTCCCTGTACTTGGCTACAGTCCTTCTAGCCACTGAAATCCCACTATCTTTTAATATTTTTGATAATTGCTCATCACTTAAAGGTTTTTTCTTATTTTCCCCTTTTATTGTTTCCTTTATTATCTTTTTTATACTTGTGCTAGAAGCCATCTCATTTGAAGTAGTTTCTATAGCACTACTAAAGAAGTATTTAAATTCATATACTCCAAAAGGTGTTAGCATATACTTTCCATTTACCCCTCTGCTTATTGTCGATTCATGACATTCTATCATGTAAGCTATATCTTTTAACTTTAATGGCTTTATAAATTGTGGCCCTTTATTAAAAAACTCTTCTTGAGATGAAACTATAGCTTCTGCAATTTTAAGTATGGTATGATTTCTACTTTGTATATTTTTAGCTAAATTTGTTGCAGAATTTAGTTTTGATTTTATAAAGTCTTTAGCTTCATTGTCTGAAGAAGAATTTTTCAAAACTTCTTTGTAAAAATTATTTATTTTTAGTACATATGAATCTCTTTCATTTATATACACAATAAATTCATCGTCTACTTTTTCAACTATAACATCTGGTTGCACGTATACCGTCTTGTCACTAGAACATAATTTTCCTGGTTTTGGATCTAATTTTTTTATCCTATTAACTAAGCTTATACACTTGTCCATCGACAACTTATGTTTTTTACTAATTTCTTTTATTTTATTTGATGCTATTAAATTTAAATCTTCTTTTATTATTTGTATTAAATCTTCATCATAAATCCCTTGATTTTTAATTTGTATTATTAAACATTCAACTAAATTTCTTGCTCCAACCCCTATAGGATCTAGTTGTTGAATCTTTGTTAAACAATTTTCAAACGTAAATTTATCTATCCCTAAATCTCCTAATATATATTGCTCTTCTATTCTTAAATATCCATCTTCATCTAAACTATCTATTATATAATTGCAAATTTCTTTTTCTAATTCTGTAAGTTTATATAATCCAATTTGAAGATTTAAATATTCATATAAGTTAGTTTCTTCCCTAATAATGTTTTCTAAGTTTAAATCATTGTCTGGATTATAAGTTTTTTCTCCTTTATATCCATTATCAATATTATTTATATAAGCTTCCCAATTTATCTCTTCCTTACGCTCAATATCTAATAATGGATTTTCTTCTGATTCTTTTCTTATTTCTTCTTCTAATTCAACTTTACTCATATTAAGGATTGCTAAGGATTGTTTCAACTGAGTTGTCATAACTAGCTTTTGTGATTGAACTAATTCCAACCTATTATTAAAGTTCATAAATTTATTCACCTCGCTTTATATCTATTGTCATATACTAAAAAACCCTTTCGCATTAATATATTCTACCACTTGGTATAACACTTATGCAAAAGGGTTTTATCCAATCTTTTATTATTTATTCATTTTATCTAGTATATCTTTTAATTCATCTTCATTAAATAAATATTTTGTATTACAGAATTGACATCCTATTTCTGCTTGTTTATCTTCTTCTATTATTTCAGATAATTGTTCTTTTCCTATAGATATTAAAACACCTTCAACTCTTTCTTTAGAACATTCACATTCAAATCCTACTTCACATTTATCTAATATTTGAGGATTTAAACCTTTAAGTACTATTTCAAGTATATCTTCAGGAGTTTTTCCATCCTTTAGCATGTTAGTTATAGAATCTAATCCTTTAACATTTTCTTCTAATGTTGCTATAGTTTCTTCAACAGCATCTGGCATTAATTGAACTATAAATCCTCCAGCATGCTCTACTTCTTCTTCTTTAGTTAATACACCTAAAGCTACTACTGATGGAGTTTGCTCTGATACGGCAAAATAGTAAGTTAAATCTTGTGCTATTTCTCCACTAACTATAGGATATGATCCATTATATGGCTCTCTTAATCCTAAATCCTTAGTAACTCTAACTGTTCCTTCTGTACCAACAGCAGCTGCAACATTTAATTTTCCATTTGGATAATCTTCAACGACAACATTTGGATTGTCTACATATCCTTTTACCATTCCTTTAGAATTAGCTGTTGCTAATATGCTTCCTATAGGTCCTCCACCTTTTATTATAACTGTTATTTTATCTCCATCATTTTTCATCATAAGACCCATCATAGATGTAGCTGTTAGAGTTCTTCCTAATGCTGCAGTTGCAACTTTAGTAGTTTTATGCATTTGTCTAGCTGTTTCTACCATATTTTTAGTTGTCGCAACAAAAGCTCTTACTTGACCGTCTCCAGCTGTTGCTCTTATTACATAATCTTTCATACATATTCCTCCAATCAATTTAAGCTAATTAATATCTATTTTTTGCAAACAAAGAATATTCTCTCTGATTCTTCATTTGGTTTGTTAAATGTAAAGTCTCCATATACTTTTATATTCCCAAATCCAGATTCTTGAAGCATCTCTATTATTTCTTCTTCTGTGTAGGCTCTTTGTTGATGAACTTCTTCAAATTTATCATATCTTTCATCTTCACCCTTTATAAAGAATGCTAATTCCATTTCTAATAAATTCTCTTCATCATCAAAATAGTTTTGCCATAGATATGAAACATCTTCTCTATTTTCTCCATATATATTTCCACCTAATATATTGGCAAGTTTATAATATGAACTTATATCAAATATGAATATTCCATCATCTTTTAATAATTCGTAAGTTGTATCAAATACATTTTGTAAATCATCATCATAAGTTATATAGTTAAATCCATCGCAAGCACATAATACGCAGTCAAGCCCTGTTATATCAAAGTCAAGCTCTGCTATATCTTGTTGTAGTAAAACTAATTCTATTCCTTGCTTTTCAGCTTTTTCTTTAGCTACACTTAGCATTTCTTCTGATATATCTATGCCTGCTATATCATATTCTTTTTTAGCTAAAGGTATAGTTATATTTCCTGTCCCACATGCTAATTCAAGTATATTTTTAACTTTAGCACCTTCATTTTTGATTATATCTTCTATATATTTAACCCATTTGTCATAATCAACATCGTTCATAAGTTCATCATAAACAAATGCAAAATCTTTATACTGATTCATCGCCTTCGTCCTTCTCTATCTTTTTCTTTTTCTTTTTACGGGACGTTAACATACCTCCAATACGCCCTGCTTCCTTGGCAGTTAATCCTCCCCAACCAAGCTCAGAAACCTTGTCCATTAAGCCAAGTTCTGATGCTATCTCATATTTCATTATATCATCATCTGTCAATATTCTTTTTTTCTTCCTAGAAGTTTTAGTTCTTGGTTTATTTATATCAATTTTTTTATCGTTCACAAAAATCACTCCTTCTCTTTGTATTCTTATCATATAAGTAAAATTTATACAAAGTAAGGAGTGATTTAGTATTATAGTAAAGCCTTTTTATATTTTAGAAGTTTTATATATATATCTAGTGCATTTCCTAAAATGCTTTCATCAAAGTTAAAGTTTAAGCTATGAAGTCCATTTACAAATCCTTTTTCTTCATTTCTTGCACCTAACATAAAGAATAATCCTGGTATCACTTGTTGATAATATGAAAAATCTTCAGATATCATTATAGGTTCTAGTTTTATTAACTTATCTTGCCCTATAGCTTTTTCAAATTCTTCATATAAAGCTTCATTATTATTTACAGCTGGATAATCATCCCTTATTTCAACGTCAATTTCACAGTTATATGCTACTTCATATCCTTTAGCAAGTTCTCTAATTCTTTTTTTGATAGTTTCATACACTTCTGGTTTAAAAGCTCTTATAGTTCCTTCTATTCTTATATTTTCAGCTATTATATTTCTTCTAGTACCTCCATGCATCTTACCTATTGTAAGTACTGCATTATCTAGGGGACTTATATTTCTAGATACTATAGTTTGTAAACTTCCTATAAAACTAGAAGCTAAAACTATTCCATCTATACCATTTTGAGGCATAGCTCCATGACCGCTTTTTGCTTTTATATCTATGTCTAACTCCCCAACTTGAGCTAAGAAATAATTAGGTCTTGTGCCTACATACCCTTCAGGTATTTCTGGGTATATGTGAAGTCCATAAATTTCATCTATATTATATTTTTCAACTATACCTGCTTTTATTAAAGGCTTGGCCCCTCCTGGACCTTCTTCTGCAGGTTGGAATATAAACACTATATTATCTACTAGATTTTCTCTTTGTTCATTTAAGTACGTTACAAGTCCTAATAAAACACTCATATGACCATCGTGCCCACATAAGTGCATAGCTGTATCTCCCATAGTAAGAGCATCCATGTCAGATCTAAATGCTATTGTTTTAGTAGGATTTTTCCCTTTTATTATACCTACTACTGCTGTATCTAAATATTCCTCAAATTCAACACCTATATTTTTTAAATAGTTTTTTATATAATTACTAGTCTTAAATTCTTGATTACCAATTTCAGCTAGTACATGTAATTCTTTTCTATTGTTTTTCATTGATTTTTTTATATTACATATATTGTTCATATAATTCTCCTTTACAACATTTATCTTTTTTTAATTATACCCAATATATATTAGCTTTGTATTGCTATTAATGCTTAACTTTATTAAATTTATTGTTTTTAGTGCTATATTATTAGATTTTTATTAAAAATCAACTTAAGTATACATCTAAGAAATTAAATTTTAGTAATAAAAAAAGATTGGATTAATCCAATCTTTTTTTATTATCTATCTTCATTAGTAACATTAAATACGTAAGGTACGTTTCTATAGTAATCTCCGTAATTTAATCCATATCCTACAACAAATTTGTCTTCTATTTCAAATCCACAGTAATTAGGTACTAATTCTACCTTTCTTCTACTTGGCTTATCTAAAAGCACACAACATTTTATACTAGCAGGGTTTTTAGTTTTTAAGTGACCCATAACAAAATTCATAGTAAGAGCTGTATCAGTTATATCATCTACAACTAAAACATCATATCCTTCTATATCATCACTTATGTCTGCTACCATATTAATTTTACCAGTACTGCTTTCTTCATGACCATAACTTGAAGTAGTCATAAAACCTATCTTAACAGGTACTGTTATGTGTCTTACTAAATCTGCACAGAATATAAAACTCCCTTTTAATAAAGATATAACCATTAGTTTTTTACCTTCATAATCTTTAGATATTTGTGCACCTAATTCTTTTAGTCTTTCTTGTATTTGTTCTTCTGAACATAATACTTCCCATTTCTTAGTTTCTATATCCATGTTACAACCTCCGGTATATAATATTATATCCATTTTATAGGAGTTTTCTTAATTTTGCAACGTCTTAGATAAATATTAGTTAGCTTTATTCATATCATCCATTACATTTATTATAACCTTATCAGTTGTAGTCATTCCTTTATCACTTACTCTACCTAAGTTTTGTATACTTTGCTCTGCTCCAGTTCCAACTATTCCGTTCATTGGAGGTACTATACAATCTTGTTTAGCTATTATAGCACTTTGTAATGCTGCTGATGCTGCTGATGCAAGTTTTAAAGCACATCCTGCTTTAGCTCCATCACATATCATACCACTTAAGTTAGCAACCATATTTTCTATTGCACCTTCTATTTGAGTTTCATTACATCCCATTAACCAAGCTAATCCTGCTGTAGCTCCTATACTTGCTGCTACTCCACATCCACATACTGCAGATAATCTTCCTGTATAGTTTTTAACGTATGCAGTTAATAAGTGAGATATAGCTAATGATCTAGCTAATTTTTCTTCTGTTTGAGGGAATTTATCATTGTATGCAACTATTGGAAGTATAGCTGTTATACCATGGTTACCACTTCCGTTTGAACTCATAACTGGTAGTTTTACCCCTGCCATTCTAGCATCTGATGCAGCAGCAGTTATCATCATTGTGTAGTTCATTAAGTCATCACCTAATAATCCTGACTCTATAGATTTTTTGATACCGTAACCTACACCTACTCCAACTTTTTCATTTAATCCGTACTTAGCTATCTGTTCATTCATAGTTATTCCGTCTAGTAAGAATTTTATTTCTTCGAAATCTACAGTTTCCATAGCTTCTACTATCTCTTTTATAGTTATAGTATCTAATATATTTTCTTTAGGCTCAGTTGATGTTGCAGCAACTTCAACTACTTCTTCATTTACTAAAACATCTTCATTTTTTTGTACAAATACTATATTGTCATGTTTAGTTCTTATAACAACTTTAGCATTATTATTCTTTCCTTCTAATTCAACTTCTATATAAACTTTTTCAGTTGTATCTATTGGTGATATGTTTATATCATTGTTATCCATGAAATTTTCTGCAACTTTAACATCATCTTTAGTTAATGTTTCTAATACTCTTAATCCATTTTCTGATTTTCCACCTATAAGACCCATAGCAGCAGATATTTTTAATCCTAATCTATCAGTACCTGGTATACCTACACACATACCATTTTTGTATACATTTGGACTAAGTTTTATTGTACATTTTACTACATCTTCCCCTAATGTTTCTTTTGCTTTAGCACATGCTAATGCAACAGCAACTGGTTCTGTACATCCTAATGCTGGTTTAACCTCAGCTTTTAATATATTAACTAATTTTTCTTGTAAATTTTTCATTTTTAATCTCCTCCTAGATAGCTATAAAATATTTATGTATTTTATTAAAAGCAAGAACCATGCCAAGTGAAAATGTTTTTTTAA
>ERZ1463036.120-NODE-120-length-17309-cov-19.032572_pt1 | contig 17309 bp, 12 predicted proteins | sample MGYA00564485_ERZ1463036 | MGnify/ENA primary metagenome ERZ1463036 (study PRJEB39244, sample SAMEA3635127) | Helicobacter pylori | study: EMG produced TPA metagenomics assembly of PRJEB11511 data set (Assembly of a 5300-year-old Helicobacter pylori... | reverse complement strand
GCCCTTAGAAATTGTGGTCATATAAATCCTGAAAATATAAACGAATATCTAGGATATCAAGGATACGTTGCGCTTGGTAAATGTATGTATAGCTAGTAGCCTTGGAAATGCTAGAAAAGTCATGGATGAAGTTAAAAACGGAAACTCTAAGTACCATATAATAGAGGTAATGGCTTGTCCTGGTGGATGTATTGCTGGTGCTGGTCAACCATATCATCATGGTGATTATGATGTTGTTAAGAAAAGGGCTTTAGGGTTATATAATATAGATAGAAATAAAAAACTTCGTAAATCTCATGAAAATCCTGCTATAGTAGCATTATATGATGAATTCTTAGGAGAACCTTATGGAAAAGTTGCTCATAAATTCCTTCATACTCACTATTTTGATAAGAGCTTAGTTTACAATGTAAATAATGGAGAATGCACTTGTATAAAAGAGTCTGATGCAACAGTTTAACCTAAATTAGTAAAATTTTAATATAAGTGAATTGAGCTAATTAAATAATATTGGTCAATTCACTTTTTATTTACATACTATAATATTTTACAAATAAAAAGTGTAGATAAGCTTATTATTTATTCCTACCTACACCATCTTTTTAAATATTTTTACTTAACACTTCTTAGTATCTATAAGTTGAGATAATTTTTTAGTAAATTCTTGTGCTGCATCATATCCCATTCCCTTTTGCCTAAAGTTCATGGCTGCAACTTCTATTATCATAGCTGTATTTCTACCAGGTTTAACTGGTACAACTAACTTCTCGACACTTACTTCTAAAATTTCTTCAAATTCTTTGTCTAATCCTAATCTATCATAATATTTATCTTCATTCCAAGCCTCTAAGTGCACTACTAAATCAATAGTTTTACTATTTTTTACAGCGCCAGCACCATACAAGCTTCTCACATCTATTATACCAATCCCTCTTATTTCTAAAAAATGTCTAAGTAACTCTGGGGATTGCCCTAAAAGTACACTTTCATCTAATCTTCTTATTTCTACTGCATCATCGGCAACTAATCTATGACCTCTTTGAACTAATTCTAAAGCTGTTTCTGATTTACCAATGCTACTTTCTCCCTTTATTAATACTCCTATACCATATACATCCACTAATACACCATGCAATGTAGTATGAGGTGCCATTCTATCATCTAAATAATTTGATAATCTGTTTATAAATCTAGTTGTATTTCTCTTTGTGCTTAAAATTATTCTTCCATACTTCTTAGCATATTTTATGACATCAGGATTAACTTCCAGTCCTCTTGTTACTATAAGTGCAGGAATTTCATAAGAAAATAATTTGTCCAATACATCTTCTCTTCTTTCTGCATCTATATAACTAAAGTAATTATATTCTGCTCTTCCTATTATTTGAATTCTATCATAAGCAAAATGTTCAAAATATCCAGCATATTGTAATCCTGGCCTATTTACATCCTGAGAATATACATAGTACTCTTTATTATCAGGCATATATACTACTTCTAATTCTAAATCCTTTATAATTTCTTTGATTGAAACCTTATCGATGAAATTCATATTATTATCCCTTTCTGAAATAATTGTAAACATTCTCACAGGCTGCTCTATTCATTCCTTCCACTTCTAATAATTCTTCAATGTTAGCTTTTTTTATAGATTCTATATCTTTAAAGTGATTTAATAGAGCTTTTTTTCTTTTTTCCCCTATTCCTTGTATATCATCTAGAACTGATTTTGTCAAAGATTTATTTCTTAAACTTCTGTGATATGTTATAGCATAGTTATGAACTTCTTCTTGAATACTTGCGACAAATCTATACAAGTTAGATGTTTTATCTAGTTCAATCTCTTTTTCCTGGGAAATAAGTCCCTTTGTTCTATGTTTATCGTCTTTATACATTCCCCATAGAGGTATTTCTACATTATGTCTTTCTAAAACTTTTTTTACTGCACTAACTTGTCCTTTTCCTCCATCTAAAAGAATTAAATCTGGTAAATCTCCATACTTTAATCTTCTTTCTACTATTTCTGCCATAGACTCAAAATCGTTAGAACCTATAACTGTTTTTATTTTATATCTACGATATTCCTTTTTATCTTTTTTTCCGTCAGTAAATACTACCATAGAACCAATAGAATCTACACCTTGTATGTTTGATATATCAAAAGACTCTATTCTTTTTGGTCTTTTGTCTAATCCTAGTATATTCTTTAGCTCATCTAAAGCTCCAATACTTTTTTCGTACTTTCTCTTGTTCATATCAGAGAATTTTTCAAGATATTCTACAGCATTTTTTCTTACCATTTCTACTAGATTTTTCTTTTCTCCTTTTTGAGGAACTCTTATTGTAACCTTTTGCCCTTTTTTAGCAGATAACCATTCTTCTAGTATAAAACTATCTTCTATTTCGTCTTCTATTATTAATTCCTTTGGTATATATTCTTGTTCCATGTAAAACTGCTTAACAAAGGATGATAATATAGATGCTCTATCACTTTCCATAACCCCTTCTAATATAAAATGTTCTCTACCTACTATTTTACCATTTCTAATAAAGAATACTTGAACACAAGCTTCATCATGTGCTCTTGCCATTGCTATAACATCTTGATTTAAGTCTGATGTAGTGGCATCTATTTTTTGCTTTTGCATCATTTCTTCTAAACTTCTAATTTTATCTCTGTACATAGCTGCATCTTCAAAATTAAATTCCATAGCACATTTATTCATCTTTTCAGTCAGTATTTCAATTAATTTTTCTTCTTTGCCTGATAAGAAAAGTATTATTTCTTCTATCATTTTATTGTAATCTTCCTTGCTTACATTTCCTGTACATGGGCCTACACACTTTTTTATATGCATATTTAAGCATGGTCTCATTTTGTTTTTTATGGCTCTATCTATATCTATATTACAAGTTCTTATTGGATAAGTATTTCTTATTATCTCTAATGTATCATTCACTGCTGTTGTATTAGTATATGGACCAAAATACCTTGCCTTATCCTTTAGTACTCTTCTAACTTTTAATACTCTAGGAAAATCTTCATTAGTTGTTACCTTAATATATGGGTATGTTTTATCATCCCTTAATAAAACATTATATTTAGGTCTATATTGCTTAATTAAATTACATTCTAATATAAGTGCTTCTAATTCTGAATCTGTAATAATATACTCAAATTTATATATATTTTTAACCATAGACTTTACTTTTGAAGGATGATTTTTAGATGATTGAAAATATTGTCTTACTCTATTTTTTAAGGATACAGCCTTTCCTACATATATAATATTATCAAACTTATCTTTCATTAAATATACACCAGGTTGTGCTGGAAGTTTCTTTAAATGATCCTGTATGTCAAACAATTTATTACCTCCACTTTTATATTTTCATATTAGAATTATACCCTAAAAAAATAAATTATTCCCATAGATTATTTTATTAAAATTAAAAGCGTAGATATAAAACAGTCAAAACTAATTTATACCTACGCTTTAGCAAAATCAATATATTTACTTTTAAAATTTTTAAAATTATTTATTATTAAAGTACTTAGGCTATATTATAAAGCTTTTAATTTATTTTATTTAGAAGCTCCTCTCCCACCATTTACTTGTAAGAAGAATGTAGACGCTTGACCGTAGTTGTGAACTTCCTTACTATCTTTATATTTATCAACAAAGTCAGAATCTAATAGACATCTATCTATTTGACCATCTTCATATAAGTTAACTGAAGCACTAGTTTCCTTAACTACTTTAGTATTTATAGTATCTAATTTGATTATATCTTTATTCCAATAGTTAGGATTTTTTTCCATAGTATATTGGTCTTCTACTTTCCAATTTGTTAAAGTAAATGGTCCATTATATATTTGAGTATCTGCTGTAGTACCATATTTATCTCCCTGAGCTTCAACAAATTTTTGATTTTGTGGGAAGAATACTTGGAATGATACTAATTCAGGGAAGTAAGAAACTTTTCTGTTTAACTTAACTTCTAATGTATAATCATCAACAGCCTTAACCCCTACATTTTCTGAACCTTTATCAGCTGCTTCTGCTGCCCCTGCTATATCATTCATTATGTATCCATACTCAGATGCTGTATCAGGGTTTAAAGTTCTTTTCCAAGAATACTCAAAATCTTTAGCTGTTACAGGGTCTCCATTTGACCACTTAGAATCTTTTCTTAACTTGAAAGTCCAAGTTAATCCATCTTCAGAAACTTCCCAAGATTCAGCCACACCTGGCTCAACTTTACCATCTTTATCTATTCTAGTTAATCCTTCCATAGTATTATTCATAACTGTGAAAGATGAAACGTCTGTTGCTTTACTTGGGTCCATTGTAGGTATATCTGAACTTATATCTATATTAAGAACTTTTTCTGGTTTATCTACATCTGCATATCTATAATCATAGTCAGCTCCCCAAGAATAATTTATTATTCCTGAAACATAAGGCTTCTCTAAATAAGTTCTTCCTTTTTGTTGAATTGGAGCTAAGAATCCATCAGATAACATTAATTCTTCTGCTTGTGCGTATTTTTCATATGCTTCAGTTGTAGTTTCTGCTTTTGTAGCTTCATCTACTAATTTATTAAATTCATCACTTTTATATCCAACTTGCTTAGAAAATTGGTTTCCAGTTTGCATTGTTTGTAGGAATGTTAATGGATCTGGATAGTCAGCTGCCCATCCTGAGTAAGCTAAGTCAAAGTTTCCAGCTGTCTCCTCTGCTAGTTTTTGCTTGAAAGGAAGATTTTTAACTTCTACATTTAATCCTTCTAATGCATCAGATAATTCTGCTTGGATAAATTCACCTGTTCTTTTTCCTGAGTCATGGTCGAAAGTTAATAACTCAAGTGTAACAGTATCGAATCCAACTTCTTCTTTAGCTTTTGCCCATGCTTCTTTAGCTTTTTCTTCATCATAAGTTACACCTTTATCTTTTGTGTACTCTGCATAATCTTTTCCGTTGTCAAATGCCAAGTTAGATGGTGTAAATGTATCAGATGCAATTGATCCATTATTTAATATAACATCACATAAGGCTTGCTTATCTATAGCCATAGCTATAGCATTTCTTGCATTTTTATTTGCAAGAACTTCTTCTGAAGTAGCTTCTCCTCCACCACTAGAGCTAGATCCTCCTGTGCTACTGCATCCAACAAGCAAACTTGAACTTACTAATGCTATTGTTGCTAATACTGATATTTTTCTTTTTAAAAACATAGTAAACATCCTCCCCTATATCCAATTTACAAATAAACTCATATATTTAAAGTTTATTATATAACATGTTATAATAAAAATCATTTGTTTTTTTTAATTTTCTGATTTTTTAATTAAAAAAATTTTTTTATATGAAAATATTAATTTTAACTTGAAAATACTTTATTATGCTACTACAATTAAAATAATAAACAAGCTCGAAAGGCGGTTCGAATATGAAAAATACTTTTCAACTTCTTGCAATTAATGCTATTATCAGTTTATTATATTCAATTATCAACAAATTTAGTCCATATTCATTTTTAAATTGTGCATTTATTGTTGGTATGATTTATTTCCTTTTCGGATTATTATGTTTCGTTTGGGAAAAAGGATTTTTTAATATCACACTTTTCTCTTTTAATAAATTAAGTCAAGAATTTCAAAGAAGAAAAGGCGTATTAACAGAAGATATTAACATGACAATTGAAGATTACGTTAATAGAGAAAATAGCTTTTATCTTACAAATAGTTTATTAATATCTGGTTTGTTAATATCAACAATTACTATTGGTATAAGTTTTATGTTTATATCATAATTATATAAAACTAAATTAATTATTATACTTAGATTCTATATCACTTAAAACTAGTGATTTTAATTAAAAATTCAAAAAAAGGGGGGGTAGCGATGTTTCGCTATGTATTAAAACGTATTGCATATATGTTTATAACTTTATTTATAGTCATATCAGTTACATTTTTCTTGGTAAGACTTCTTCCAGGCAGTCCATTTAATGAACAAAAGTTAAATCCTCAACAAATTGCTAGACTGGAAGCTACTTATGGATTAGATGATCCTGTTCCAGTCCAATATGTAAGATATCTTACAGGTGTATTCAAAGGTGACCTTGGCATTTCATTTAAACAATCTAATAAGAAAGTCGAAGATATCATTGCCAGTCGTATAGGCCCTTCTGCTATGTTAGGTGCTCAATCTTTAGTTTTAGGTACCTTCATAGGTTTAGCACTTGGAATTGTCGCTGCACTTAAGAGAAATACTATTTGGGACTATACTTGTACTATACTTTCAGTAATAGGAGTTTCTGTTCCATCATTTGTATTTGCAGCTTCACTCCAATTGTATATTGCAAGTAAATTAAAAATACTACCTATAGCTTGGGGAGTTCCTTTAGGTTCAGATTTTAGATATGTTTGGACTATTCTTCCATCAATTGCACTTTCATTTTTTACAATATCAAACGTTGCTCGTTTTACTAGAACAGAACTTGTTGAAGTTCTAAACTCTGATTATATAATTACTGCTAAAGCAAAAGGTTTAAAAAAATCCACAGTTATCTTAAAGCACGCTCTTAGAAATGCATTAATTCCTGTTATAACTATATTAGGTCCTTTAGCTGCAGGACTTCTTACAGGTTCTTTAGTTGTAGAAAAAGTTTTTGCTGTACCTGGTATAGGTGACTTATTAGTTAATGCTATATCTATAAATGACTTATTCATAATTTCAGGGGTTGCTATACTTTATAGTGCATTCTACATAGCAGTTATATTAATAGTAGATATACTTTACGGTGTAATAGATCCAAGAATCCGTTTGGCAGGAGGTAAATAAAATGGTTGATAAAGTAATAATTGATGGTCAAGAAGTAGAGTTAATAGCTGATTTATTTGAACCTACTCCTATACAGTCAGGAGATAATGAAGCTATTACTAGAGAAAGTCTAACTTTTTGGCAAGATGCTCGAAAAAGATTACTTAAAAATAAAGGGGCTGTAGTTGGATTAATAATACTTTTTACTATAGTGTTAATGGCTATATTCGCACCTATTTTTTCTAAATATGATTATAAATCTCAAAACATAAGAAACGTTAAGATTCCACCTAAAATGCCTATAGTATCTTCTTTAGGTATAATGGATGGTAAAGATTCAAATGGTGTTGACGTTTATGCTGAGAAAAATATAAAAGAAAACTATTTATTTGGTACAGATGCACTTGGACGTGATATCTGGACTCGTACGTGGACTGGTGCTAGGGTTTCTTTATTCATAGCAGTCTTAGCAGCTATTTTTGATTTGCTTATAGGTGTTGCTTATGGTGGTATATCTGCTTACTATGGAGGTAAAGTAGACCTTGTAATGCAACGTATAATAGAGATAATTACAGGTATTCCTCAGTTGGTTATTGTTACACTTTTCATAATGGTATTTAATCCAGGTATATTATCAATTTCTTTAGCAATGGCTGTATCTGGGTGGACTGGTATGGCTAGAGTTGTTCGTTCTCATGTACTTAGACTTAAAAATCAAGAGTTTGTATTAGCTTCTAAAACTTTAGGTTCTTCTGATTTTAGAGTTATTTTTAAACATCTTTTCCCTAATGTTATTGGTCCTATTGTGGTAATGATCATGTTCTCACTACCTCAAGCAATATTTTATGAAGCATTTTTAAGTTTTATAGGGTTAGGTCTTCAACCACCTCAAGCATCACTTGGTGTATTAATAAATGAAGGATTTAAATCATTACAAAGCTACCCATATATGATGTTTATCCCATCAATAGTAGTTTGTTCTTTGATATTTGCTCTTAATTTATTAGCTGATGGTCTAAGAGATGCTGTTGACCCTAAAATGCGTAATCAATAATTAGTAAGGGAGATGAGTTGATTGGAAAAATTATTAGAAGTTAAAAACCTGTGCGTTAGTTTCAATACATATGGTGGAGAAGTTCAAGCTGTTAGAGGCGTTACATTCGACTTACATAAAGGTGAAACACTTGCTATAGTTGGTGAGTCTGGTTCTGGTAAATCCGTTGCTTGTAAAACTATAATGAGAATACTATCTGCAAATGGTTATATAAAAGATGGTGAAATATTATTTAACGGTAAAGATTTAACTAAACTTAGTGAACCTGAGATGGAAAAATTAAGAGGTAAAGATATTGCAATGATATTCCAAGATCCTATGACTTCTTTAAATCCTACTATGACCATAGGAAAACAAATAATGGAAGGTATTATTAAGCATCAAGGTCTTAGTAAGGAAGAAGCTAAGGCTAAAGCTATAGAACTTATAGATTTAGTTGGTATATCTGAACCTGAAAAAAGGTTTAAACAATATCCTCATCAATTTTCAGGTGGTATGAGACAGCGTATAGTAATAGCTATATCTTTAGCTTGTAATCCTAAAGTTCTAATAGCAGATGAACCAACAACTGCATTAGACGTTACTATACAGGCTCAAATATTAGAGCTTATGAAAGCTCTTCAAGAAAAAACCGGAGCTGCCCTTATATTTATAACTCATGACCTTGGAGTTGTTGCTAATATGGCTGATAGAGTTGCAGTTATGTATGCTGGTAAAATCATAGAACATGGAACAACTAATGATATATTCTATAATCCTCAGCATCCGTATACTTGGGGACTTTTAGGTTCTATGCCAACTTTAGATATAGGAGATAATGATTTATATAATATACCTGGAACTCCTCCAGATTTAATGCACCCTCCTAAAGGAGATGCATTTGCTCTTCGTAGTGATTACGCTCTTAAAATAGATCACTTAGCTGAACCACCTATGTTTAAAGTTAGCGATACACACTATGCAGCTACATGGTTATTACATCCATTGGCTCCAAAGATTGAAAGACCTAATAACGTAGGTAGAAAGAAGGTGAAAGCAGATGAGTAAAAAAGTTCTATTAAAAGTTAAAAACTTAAAACAACACTTTAGAATAGATAGAAATACTACTGTTAAAGCTGTTGATGATGTTTCTTTTGAAATATATGAAGGTGAAACATTTGGTTTGGTTGGGGAGTCTGGCTCTGGTAAATCTACTACTGGTAGAGCTATAATAAGACTTTATGATCCAACTAGTGGAGAAATAGAATTTGATGGTAAAAATATCTCTTCTAAAAAATTGAAAAAAGATGAGAAAAATCATGTAAATAAAAATATGCAAATGATATTCCAAGATCCTATGGCATGTCTAAATCCTCGTATGACTGTTACTGATATAATTGCCGAAGGTTTAGATGTACATGGCCTATGTAAAACTAAAGAAGAAAGAAGAGATAAAGTTTATGAGTTGTTAAGAACTGTAGGGCTTAATGAACAACATGCTAGTAGATATCCTCATGAATTCTCTGGTGGGCAAAGACAACGTATAGGTATTGCTCGTGCTCTAGCTATACAACCAAAATTTATAATTGCTGATGAGCCTATATCTGCACTAGATGTTTCTATCCAAGCACAAGTTGTTAACTTACTTAGAAAGCTTCAAAAAGAAAATGGCTTAACTTATCTATTTATCGCCCATGACCTTTCAATGGTTAAATATATAAGCGATAGAATAGGGGTTATGCATAAAGGTAAGTTAGTTGAACTTACTACTGCTGATGAATTGTATGAAAATCCACTTCATCCTTATACTAAATCTTTACTATCTGCTATACCTTTACCAGACCCTGATTATGAAAAAAACAGAGTCCGCATAAAATATGATCCAAGTATTCATGACTATTCTACTGAAAGTCCTGAATGGGTAGAAATAAGACCTGGACATTTTATATATGCATCAAAGTCTGAAATAGCAGGTTACGAAAAAGAACTTTCTGCAAAAGAAATTACTAGTAATTAATTCCTCTTTTTCATATAGAGCTATCTCCAAAAGAGATAGCTCATTTTGATACTTTTAGACTATGTAATGTATGTTATAATATACACTCTTCTATTAAAATCAGTTATTAGAATTTATTAAAAAGGAGTGTTTAAAATAAACCTTAAAAATTATTTTAAAACACTCCTTTAGTATTAATCTATATAATTACACCTATACCAAGTACTACTATTGCAAGTACTGATATCATTATAATTAATGGTGTTACAAATTTTAGCCATTTATCATAAGTTACATTTACCATAGCAAGTGATGCAAGTATTAATCCTGTAGGAGTTATAAAACTTATAAGTCCTTGTCCAAATTGATATGCACTTACTATTACGTCTCTGTTTACTCCAACAACATCTGCAAGAGGTGCCATTATAGGCATTGATAAAACTGCAAGTCCTGAAGATGAAGATATAAAGAATCCTAGTAATATATAAACAAAGAACATTACTGTTGAGAATACTATACCACTCATATTTGATACTACATTACTTAATCCATATAATATAGTATCACTTATCATACCACCATCCATTATTATAGTGATACCACGCGCAAGACCAATTATTAGTGCAACTCCTAGTAAATCTGCCGCTCCTGCAACAAATTCAGAAACAAATTCTTTTTCACTAAGTTTTGCAAATATAGCTAGTATGAATGTTACAAATAAGAATAATGATGTCATTTCTTTAAATGACCATTTTAATTCTTTTACACCATATACCATTACAACAAATGATAATGCAAATATTAATAACATTAATTTTCTTCCCCATGTAAACTCAGGTACATTTTCTTCATTATGACCTTTTAGGAAGTGATCTTCTAATTCTTTCTTTTGTGAATATATTAATGATTGACTTGGGTCTTTTTTTACTTTTTCTGCATACTTAACTGTGTAGAATATACAAACTGCAAGACCTGCAACTAACATAAATATTCTTAAAGGCATTCCACTTGTAAAATCAATTCCTGCTGTATTTGATGCTATAACTGTAGAAAAAGGATTTACTGTTGATGCCATTGTTCCCATACAAGAACCAAGATATATTGCTGCAATTGCTACTAATGCATCATATCCCGCTGCCAAGAATATCGGCACTACTATTGGATAAAATGCTATTGTTTCTTCTGCTAATCCAAAGCTTGTTCCACCTATTCCTATTATTACTGTTATTATTACTATTAACCAAGCTTCTTTTCCTTTTAGATTTCTTGATAAAGCACTTATACCCGCTGTAAATGCTCCTGTTTTATTTATTACTCCTACTATACCACCTATTACAAGAACGAAAGCAATTATATCTATTGAATCATATAAACCTTGTATAGGTGCATTTAAAAATGTTGTTAATGCTTTAAATACTGTTGGTTTTTCTTTTGGTAGTTGTTCATAAGTCCCTGGTATTGCCACTGGTTTACTTATAGAACCATCTGTAAATTTACTTAGATTAGTTTTTACCCCTAGTTCATCCAGTGTTTTTTGAGTTGCTTTTTTTTCTGATACTTGACCTGTAGGCGATTCTATTACGAATACGTTTGCTTCAGCATCATAAAGTAATTTTGAATACTTTCCTGAAGGTATTACATAAGTAAGTCCTAACACTAATAGCATTACTATAAGTATTACAGTGTAGGCTGTTGGAAATGAGAATTTAGATTTCTTTTTTGCTGACATATAAATCATCTCCTTTTTTGTCTAAGTTTCTCATTTATATTTTAACATATTTTTACATATTTTTACATATATATTAAATTTCTTACAATTCTAAATATTACTTATATAGTTTTAGCCAATATTGCAATTAAAATTACAAAATTGGCTAAATAAAAAATTAATTTTATTAAAATTATTATATATTCTTTTAAATTCACTCATCCACGTCTGTTACTTAAAATTCACTGAGTTCATTTCACTTATTTATTCAAAATATTTCTTTAAGAACATCCCTGTGTAAGACCCTTCAACTTTAGATACTTCTTTTGGTGTCCCTGTGGCAACTATTTGACCCCCTTTATCTCCACCTTCAGGTCCTAAATCTATTATGTAGTCACAAGTTTTTATGACATCTAAGTTATGCTCTATAACTACTATTGAATTACCTGTGTCTGCTAATCTTTGAAGTACTTGTATTAACTTGTCTACATCTGCCATATGAAGTCCTGTTGTAGGTTCATCTAATATATATAAAGTCTTACCTGTTGGTCTTTTACTTAATTCTGTAGCAAGTTTTATTCTTTGAGCCTCTCCACCTGATAATTGTGTAGATGGTTGTCCTAATTTTATATATGAAAGTCCAACATCCATTAATGTTTCTAATTTTCTTTTTATATTAGGTATGTTTTCAAAGAATTTAAGAGCTTCCTCAACATTCATATCTAATACATCAGCTATTGTTTTATCTTTATATTTAACTTGTAGTGTTTCTCTATTATATCTTTCGCCCTTACATACTTCACAAGGTACATACACATCTGGTAAGAAGTGCATCTCTATTTTTATAATACCATCACCTTTACAAGCTTCACATCTTCCACCTTTCACATTGAAACTAAATCTTCCTTTTTGATATCCTCTAGCTTTAGCTTCATTAGTTGATGCGAATAAATCTCTTATCATATCAAATACACCCGTATAGGTTGCAGGATTTGAACGAGGTGTTCTTCCTATTGGACTTTGGTCTATATTTATTATTTTGTCTATATTTTCTATCCCTTTTATTTCTTTATGCTTTCCTGGTCTTTCTCTTAATCTATTTATCTTTCCAGCTATTCCTTTGTAAAGTATGTCGTTGATTAATGTACTTTTACCAGAACCTGAAACTCCTGTTATACAAGTAAATTTACCTAAAGGGAACTTTACATTTATATTCTTTAAGTTATTTTCAGTAGCTTTAACTATTTCTAAGTATTTACCATTTCCTTCTCTAGTCTCTTCTGGTATAGTAATTTGTTTTTTACCGCTTAAATATTGTCCTGTTATAGAATTTTCATTGTCTAATATTTCATCTAAAGTACCTTGTGCAACGATATTACCTCCATGTACCCCAGCTCCTGGACCAATATCTACTATATAATCACTTTCTCTCATTGTATCTTCATCATGTTCTACTACTATAAGAGTATTACCTATATCTGTAAGATGTCTTAATGTTCCTATTAATCTATCGTTATCTCTTTGATGAAGCCCTATGCTTGGCTCGTCTAGTACGTATAAAACTCCAACTAAAGCTGAACCTATTTGAGTAGCAAGTCTTATACGTTGTGCTTCCCCTCCTGATAAAGTTCCTGCTTTTCTTGATAGGTTTAAGTAATCTAAACCAACATCTCTTAAGAAAGATGCTCTTCCTCTTATTTCTTTTAGTATTTCATTTGCTATAAACTTTTGCTTTTCACTTAAATTGATATTTTCTATATAATCTATAAGCTCATTTACTGAAAAATTAGTTACATCCATTATATTTTTGTTGTCTACTAATACTGATAATACTTCTTTTTTAAGTCTTGCTCCTTTACATTTTGGACAAGGAGTTTCAGCCATAAATTCTTCTATTTTTTCTCTTGAATATTCTGAGTTAGTTTCTCTATATCTTCTCTCTAAATTAACTATCACTCCTTCAAATGGCGCTCTATATTCTCTTCTTCCTCCAAACTTTGATTCAAATATAAATTCAACTATCACATTGTCTTTTCCATAAAGTAACTCTTGAACAAAGTCCTCAGGCAAATCTTTAAATGGTGTATCAAGTGATACGTTAAAATGTTCTGCTAAACTTCTAACCATTTTACTATAATATGTATCATCACTTGTGCTTACAGAACCCCACGCTGCTATAGCACCTTGTTTTATAGATAAATCTTTATTCGGTATAACTAAATCTGGGTCTACTTCTCTACTTTCTCCTAAACCATTACAAGCATCACATGCTCCAAATGGACTGTTAAATGAGAACATTCTTGGAGATAGTTCTTCTATACCTACTCCATGCTCTGGGCATGCAAATTTAGTTGAGTAAAGTATTTCATCTCCACCTATTATTTGAGCAATAACAAGACCATCAGATAATTTTATAGCTGTTTCTATTGAATCTGCTAGTCTAGCCTCTATTCCATCTTTTATAACTATTCTGTCAATCACAACTTCTATATTATGTTTTTGATTTTTATTTAATTCTATTTCATCTGTAACTTCATAGTTTTCTCCGTCAACTCTAACTCTGACAAATCCTTCTTTTTTTATATTCTCTAGTATCTTTTTATGAGTTCCCTTTTGACCTCTTACTACTGGTGATAATATTTGAAGTTTAGTTCTTTCTTCAAATTCCATCATTTTATCAACAATTTCTTGGACTGTCATTTGACTAATTAATTTACCACAAGTAGGACAATGTACTTCTCCTACTCTAGCAAATAATAATCTTAAATAATCATATATTTCTGTTACTGTACCCACAGTAGAACGAGGATTTTTAGATGTTGTTTTTTGATCTATAGATATAGCTGGTGATAATCCTTCTATATATTCTACATTTGGTTTTTCCATTTGACCTAAGAATTGTCTAGCATAAGCTGACAAACTCTCAACGTATCTTCTTTGACCTTCTGCATATATAGTATCAAAAGCTAAAGAAGATTTACCAGATCCTGATAATCCAGTAAATACTATAAATTTATTTCTCGGAAGTTCTATATTAACATTTTTTAAGTTATGCTCTTTTGCGCCTTTTATTATGATTTTATCTTCCATTAATTTCTATCCTTTCTTCTAATTCTTTTACCTTATCCCTAAGTTCTGCTGCTCTTTCAAATTGTAAATTTTGAGCTGCTTCCATCATCTCTGATTGTAATTTAGCTATATTAGCTTTTATTTCATCTATATCATCAGTTTCTTTAACTCCGTATATAACTTCTTCATCAGCGACTTTCGTAGCTTCTATAGCATCTCTAATACTCTTTTTAATAGTTGTAGGAGTTATATTATTCTCTTTATTATATAGTGATTGTATTTCTCTTCTTCTTTTTGTTTCTTCTATAGCACTTTGCATAGACCTAGTTATTCTATCTGCATACATTATAACTTTACCTTCTGAGTTTCTAGCTGCACGTCCTATAGTTTGTATTAATGATGTTTCAGAACGCAAGAATCCTTCTTTATCTGCGTCTAATATCGCCACCAAGGAAACTTCTGGAATATCTAATCCTTCTCTAAGTAAGTTTATACCAACTAATACATCAAACTTACCTAATCTTAGATCCCTTATAATCTCTACTCTTTCAAGAGTATCTATATCTGAATGCAAATACTTGACCTTTATACCAATTTCTTTAAGGTAGTTGGTTAAATCTTCACTCATTTTCTTAGTAAGAGTTGTTATTAAAACTCTTTCATTCTTTTCAATTACCTTATTTATTTCACCTACTAAATTATCTATCTGATTGTCTATAGGTCTAACTTCTATTATAGGATCAAGTAAACCTGTTGGTCTTATTATTTGTTCTGCTATAGTTGTTGAATGTTGTATCTCATATGGTCCTGGTGTTGCAGTTACAAATAGTATTTGATTAATATTTTCTTCAAATTCTTCAAAATTTAAAGGTCTATTATCATAAGCTGATGGTAATCTAAATCCATTATCTATAAGCGAACCTTTTCTAGATCTATCTCCGGCATACATACCTCTTACTTGTGGTACTGTAACATGAGATTCATCAACTATTATTAAATAATCATCTGGGAAAAAATCCATTAATGTATATGGCTTCTCTCCTGGCTTTCTGCCTGTTATATGTCTTGAGTAATTTTCTATACCCTGGCAGAATCCTATTTCTTTTAACATTTCTATATCATATCTAGTTCTTTGGTCAATTCTTTGAGCCTCTAGTAATTTTTCATTGTCTTTAAATTCATTTATTCTTTCTTCAAGCTCTTTTTCTATTTCAACTATAGCTTTTTCTATTCTTTCTGGTGTTGTTACATAGTGAGATGCCGGGAATATTACTACATGATTTCTCACCCCTACCATTTTACCTGTAACATAATCTATTTCTGTTATTCTATCAATTTCATCACCAAAAAATTCTATTCTTATAGCCTTTTCATCATTACTTGCAGGGAATATTTCTAAAATATCTCCTCTAACTCTAAAAGTACCCCTAACAAAGTTAACATCATTTCTTTCATACTGTATATCTATTAATCTCTTTATAACTTCATCCCTATCCTTTTCCATTCCTGGTCTTAGAGATACCATAAGTTGTCTATAGTCTTCTGGATCCCCTAATCCATATATACAGGATACAGATGAAATTATTATAACATCTCTTCTTTCTAATATTGCTGCTGTTGCAGAGTGTCTAAGCTTATCTATTTCATCATTTATACTTGCATCTTTTTCTATATATGTATCACTATGAGCTACGTATGCTTCTGGCTGATAGTAATCGTAGTAACTTACAAAGTATTCTACTGCATTCTCCGGGAAAAACTCTTTAAATTCACTGTATAATTGAGCTGCTAATGTTTTATTATGAGCTAATATCAATGTTGGCTTATTTACGTTTTTTATAATATTAGCCATAGTAAAGGTTTTACCAGATCCTGTTACCCCTAGAAGAGTAGAAAACTTTTCATTGTTATTTATAGCATCTACTATTGACTTTATAGCCTCAGGCTGATCTCCCGTAGGCTTAAATTCCGATTTTAATTTAAATTCCAACAATATCACTCCTCTCTCACGAACATTCGTTCTTTACCATTTAATTATAACATATATCTATATATATCTTGTGCTTTATTTAATAAAATTTACATAAATCATCCATTTGTCGTAATATATTCTTTATATATTACCCACTATCCTACGATTTCAACCTTATTTATATAAGTCTTTTAACGATATGAAATTCAACTTTTATTTAATGAAGAATTATATAATGTCATTATATAGCAGTAGTGTTAATTTGAATCTGCTTGCTTAACTATTTATGATATTGTTAATGAATGTATATGTAATCTGCTTTAATTCACTATATTTTATAAAAAAATAAAGGCCTCTATGGGGGATAGAGACCTTTTTAAAATGGGGGAGATTGAGTAATTTATTTATATTAAGTTTTACATTATAATTATCTCCTACTTTACAAAAAATATTCATAAATACTTAGATATTTTTATAAATATTTTTCATGTTGTAAAAGGATTAAAATGATTGTTTTTATTTACTCTTATAAGTCACTTACTATTTTAATTAAATATATAATAATAATCATTTATAATTTCATTATAAATAAAAAGAGATATGAATTTAATTCATATCTCTTTTTACATTTTTGTGTGTCTTTATCAATAAAAAAGATTACGTGGCTACGTCTTACTCTCCCAGGGGGTCGCCCCCCAAGT
>ERZ1463036.119-NODE-119-length-17449-cov-17.669944_pt1 | contig 17449 bp, 29 predicted proteins | sample MGYA00564485_ERZ1463036 | MGnify/ENA primary metagenome ERZ1463036 (study PRJEB39244, sample SAMEA3635127) | Helicobacter pylori | study: EMG produced TPA metagenomics assembly of PRJEB11511 data set (Assembly of a 5300-year-old Helicobacter pylori... | reverse complement strand
TATTCCACATAGCTATCTTATGCAGGTTTCTCAGATAAGGGCTGTTGCTGAAATAGTAGAAATAACTATCACTCGGAATACTTTCCACAAGATTATAGTAGTCGTTCCTTGCAACAGAAAAGTCTGATTTCAAGTCACTATTCTCAGAAATGAGTTTGAATGCTCTCTTCTGCTTCTTCTCTATTCTTCCGTAATTAAAGAAGATTACCTTCTTATTCTTGATGGCTTCTTCTAGTGTTCCGACATGGAAATCACATGTAGTGAGCAATCTCATCAATCGCTCATTTGCCTCCTCGGTTTTCTCGATAGATTCCCTTGCCTTAATTTTCAACGCTTCGAAGATGGCACTATTTCTTGCCGATTCACTCATGAAATACTTTTGCAGTTTCACCGCATAAAGAGCCAAAGCAAGCTGTCTTGATGGTGTAGGATTGTTATAGTCCTCCAACCATGCAAGCTTATCCTTATATGTTAGTGATGTTTTACCATTTGCCAACATATATAACAGATAGCAGTAGGCATCTTGGCAGTATATAGATACTTCCACCTTATCAAGGAAGAATAACTCATAGTAATACATGAAGCCATTTACTATGCAGATTTCCTTGTGTCCGTTAGCTTTTACAGCATCATACAGAGCTGAAACCATTTCAGAATTGTATGGTAAAGGCTTTGTCATATACGACTCTACCTTGTCGTATGGATTTCCTTGGTAGAGTAGCGGACATAATTCGTCTGGAACATCATATTTAAGCCCAGTAACCTCACAGAACTGCTGGTATGATGTAATTGATTTGAAATCCTCCAATTCGTGGCTTATAGCGTAATAAAATAGCCTGTATGTGGAAAGAACACAAGCCATAGCTTGATAGAAATCATCAGTAGCATGGTAAAGTCTAAACTCTATCGTCTTTGTCTTAAAATAAGCAGAAATATTCACTGCATGACGTATGAAACCTTTGTTTGAGTTGTTAGTGAATAACTTCTGAATATCCTCGAAAGTCTGAGCCTGCAGGACTCCTTCATAATACTTTTCTATTGGAGTTGGCATCGCTATGGATATAAGCTCATCGCATTCTGATATTTTAGCATACTGCTTAAAATAAGGGTAACACACATAGAAGAATAGGAATACTTTCTTTATCTGATCGACAGGTAAATCACCGACATAAATGTGTACATGAGTGTAGATGCTCCATTTTAGCCTGCCACCTGCATCAACCATTGATTCATATACAGAGCGGAGGTCATGTAGCTCTTTTAGGCAGCAAAGATGCAGTGGAGGGGTATTCACCTCTCCACCAAACTGTTTATTGCTTGAACAATCGGTATTATCAATGCTCTCTTCCTTGCTCCAGGAGTAACCTTCGGGCAAAGTTACCTTCGCCCTTTCAAGATTGCACATTTCGATTTCAATACCGAATGTTCTGTTTCTTATGTCGCTATCTACCTTCATGAAGCATATCTATTTCGTTAATAATACCTAATCTCTGAATAGTTCTTCCTGTTTTACGGAAGTCTATTCCTAAAGCTACACTTGCAAGCGTAATGAGGGATGATGTAACTGGTAACTCTAAGCCTATATGATGGGCAATACTTTCCATCAGTACCAATCCCTCTGAAACGTCTTCTGTGATGTAACGTGAGTGAACAGATGTTGGGCTGATGGCTCTATCACTAGATTCTGAGTAACGATGCAAACTCTCTATTGGGGCTGACATATTGAAACCTCCTGCTTCAAATACGCTTGTTTTGAAAAAGCCCAAGTTTTTTAAGACTTTCATCTTTTCTTCGTCAAGTCTCATCAATAGATTGATAGTGGAGTCATTTCCTCTTGCGTATGCTTCACGATACATACAGAAATTTCCCTTTGAATATTCTATTCTCGGAATACTCATAATTGAACCTATCGTATGCAACACCATATTTGGATTGAGTAATGCAGATTCAAGCACGCAGTATTTTCCTATAAAACCTTTGCTAATTCTATGCAGTTTCTCTATACATGTATCATGATTAGAAAAGCATGAAACAGGAATAACTTCATGCCTATAACCAACACGAAAAACAACTTCGTTCGGTTTATCATTCAACTCTACTCGTCCCTCCAAGTATGGACCAGTTGCTTCAACTAACATTGGTAGTTTTCTGCAATGTTTCTCAAAATAGAAAGAGGATGCGTAACTAGAGATACAGACAACAATCTGTTCATTGTGAAGGTATTGGTGTATACGTTCTGCTAGACCCTCATAGAAGTTACTCTGAATAGTACAAAATATAACTTCTGCTTCTGCAACCTTGCTGAGGTCTTTAGAAACCTCTTTGATTGCAGTTTCTGTATAAGTTGATTTCTCTTTAAGAAAAACCCTTTTGCCGTTCTTGATAAGTCTATCAAAGGCATCTGATTTGTATGAAGATGTCTTTAGAAGTGTAACTTTATGACCTTTAATAGAGAGGTCTGCGGCAAAAGCTACACCCACGTTGCCCGTTCCTATAACTGCTATTTTCATGCTCTTTTATTTTAATTCTACAAAAATAGAGCGGCTAGAGGGACTCGAACCTTCGACCTTCACATTGGGAATGTGACGCTCTGACCGACTGAGCTATATCCGCAAAAGAGCGGAGAGTTGGAACCGCACCAACGACCTCAGTGATGGTATCACTGCGCTCTACTAACTGAGCTATCTCCGCTTATAATAACAATATTCTCTACACGCAAAAATGCTCGTCTTTCCGAGCCGTCAACCCTTGTGGGTATTTTGAAAGGAGGAATGCCTAAAACAAACTTTGCTCCGAGTAAACAGGATTCTTGGAAATTCCAAATTCCTCGACCTGTACTCCCAACTTTTCATTCAGCCATTTTGCCACTAGGTGGCGATGGCAAAACTCATCTGGCTTTTCGAAGCAACATAGAGCTACATCTTTTCCATTTGCCATTTTCTCTATTGCTGAGAGAAATGCTTTTGGGTCCCGATGAGCCAATATCTCAGAATTGAAACGTTGCACGTAATCTTCTTCCGATTTGGAGTTGTGAAGAATGTCCCATGATGGTGACACGTACTTGTTTGACAATCCTGTAAACCATTTCGGAGGGTAGAGGGCAATGCCGATCATCATGATACCAGCTTTTGCTAACTTAGCTCCGTTTGAGAAGTATGATGTATAAATCTTCATTTCTTTTGTAACTTTTTGCAAAGATAGATAAAATTATTTAATCAACAAATAGTTTCTTGAAAAAAGTGAGAAATTATTTTCAAGCGTACATTTTCTTAAGAAACTTCTTTAGATATTCGTTATTAATATCCTTTAGTGGAGTAGGGGAGAATGAGGTATCTCGCTCTACGGTTAAGTCTAACTTTGTTGTTACTCCCTGCAACTCGGTTAAGCTTGTGTAGCCGTACTCACCTTCACCACTTCCATTGATAGTGATTCCGTAGGCGATATTGTTCTCTAGGTCTGCTTCCAATATGAACCAAGACCATGCACCAACACAAAGGAAGAACTTTGCTTGACAGATGGCTTCTTCCTTTTTACCATCCTGCGAGTAGAGAGGATATTTTTCCAGTCTCTTCTTAATTTCTTTCGTAATCAGTTTCATTGCTCTATAATAGTTATATGTTTTTAATCTTACTCACTTTTAGATATGCTTGTTTTATATCCATATCTTCTGTTATTCCATAACGCTTTAATTCTCTAACCTTCTTTTTTGGGAAGTAAAGACAGATGTTTCCTTTCCATCCATTAAAGTTACCTATGTTTTCTAATAACTCTTTCATTGCTCTTATGTATTTTTTTAGATTTCTACTTCATTTATTTCATATTCACAATCAGAAAGAATGTTCTCGATAGTATCTCGCAAATCTTCTAATACGTCCATTTCATCTTCATCGTCTGCGTCAAATTCATTTGATTCGTAAACATTTGATGAGGTCCATTTACCATTTCCAGTTATAAAATTATAACCTTCCATTCTCGAGTAAACCTTTCTTGTGTCTCTGAGACTTATTTCAACTATTACCTTTTTCATTGCTCTTATCTTTTAAATTGTTATTTTATTTTTGATAGTGCAAAGGTAGTCATTTTTTTGCAAATGACCAAATGTTTTGGGCAGAAAATACTTTTTGCTAACTTAGTTTAACTTGTTGATACTTAGATACTTAGCCTTTAGTATAGTTGCCGCATCTACTATCATCTGACCAGCATCAATTCCTAATGAGTGATAGAAAGCACCATGTCCGCAAAGTGATTCGTATGCAATTCGCATGGTTCTACGTTCATCCATTGTGAAATCATACTTAAAAGTAGAAAAGATGGAGAGCGCTCCTTTCAAATCTCCATCTTTTAGCTTTTGCACAGCTTGTGCAGTTTTACTCATCTTCATAAGGCTCAATCTTTCTTGTTGTGAAATCGTCTGCTGTCAAGATGATTTCTGACCCATTAACCATTTCTTCGACTTTATCGCATGCGTCACTGCCATTGATGGCATCAACCTCCACTACCTTTTGCAGGTATTCGGTTACTTGCACTTTAACCTTGTGAATGGCAGCTTTCTCTAGTTCCTCTATTTGAAGATTGAACACTTCTAGGAGTTCTTTGATTTCCTTTTCGATTTCCTCGAAATCAATGATGATATCCTTCAAACGTTTGGGTGCTCCATTTATACCATGACCTTCTTTGTCACACCACTTTAGGGCTTCACTATCTGGATCGAAGTTCTCGTAGTAATCATCGAGGTTCTTCAAAAACTCTTTCGGGTCATTGTTTTGCATTTCGATTGACATATTGAAATCTTGATCCGCAGGAGAATAACGCTGAAAGAAGATGTAGGCAAGGTCATTGCCATTATCTGTAGCATCTACTGTCCAACCTTTAACTTGTCCTATATGGATAATCAAATCTATTAACTTCTGTTCCATTGCTCTTAATTTTAGTGTTTCTTAATAATGAAGCCGTTATACTTACTTGACCAAATGACGTATGAGTCATACCCATGTGGTTTCTTATATTCAACTTTTCTCATACTCTTAGATGTCGTTATAATGAAGACCTTCACCCTCCACTAGTTCGTGGTCTTCGTTTTCAACTAATTCTGATAGGGATAACCAGCATCCACGATAAAGAGACTTCTTCAGCTCTTGATAACGTGCTTCTGCAACTTCCTTATCGGTGATGAGGGATTCTTTAAGTTGGTCCTCTGTGTAGAGATACCATATCAATTTGTATATCTTCATAATGCTTATGTTTATTGTATGTGAGTAATCAGAAGAAAGCCATACTTTCTATTTAATGCAATATCGTATTCAATTAAATGGTCCTTGAAATAATCAAAGCAAATATGTTGTAAGCTTTCAAGTATACTTATTGTTGAAGACGGAGATTTATTGTTTGAGCTCTCAAAACTTACCTGTTCGTTGCCTTCCGTCCATTCTACCTTAAAGCTATGATTACGAAAAACAAAACCTCCAACTCTTCCATTGAAGTCTATTGATGCGGGCTTATCGCCTTCATTTTTAGCAATTACGGAAACCATCTTTACTAAGTCTATCATATCTCAATCCTTTCTTTGAAATCTATAATTCGGGCATTCCCTTATATTAGCCATCACAAGCAGGACAGGGAATAACGGACCATGCTTGCAACCATTACCATATTCGTTGGCTGCTTCGCAAGTTTCACAGCCATAATAGGTGTTGATGTTGAATGCGCTCATAACTAAATCTCCATTGCCACTTCAATTCCTTTCTTTGGGTTCTTGGTAGCTCTGTCTAGGCTAACCTTTCCATGGAACACACCCTTGACGATAGCATAGAACTCGGTGGTCTTCTCGCCATCTTTTTGTGCGGTTGGTATTTTGCCAACCCTTTCACAGACTATTCCGTTTTTAGTAAGGATGGTGTTTGTGACCATTTCTCCGTAGTAAGACTGCTCTGTGCGCTGTTGAATGACTTTACCGACTACCTTGACTTGCATACCTTTCTTGATGGCATCAATACCACCTTTCAAGCTATCCTCGTAGTTCTTCACCAGGAAGAAAGCATAAACGAACTGCTCCGAGAATGTGTAGTAGTCATTTGCTACTTTCTGCATTTCAACCTCGAATTGCGATTTAGGCTCTTTAGAGAGCGCAAAATCGCAGACCTTTGTTATGTATGAGGCGTCAACCGTAAACTTCTTTGAGTCTCTTATTTCCTCTAATTTGGCGATTGTTTCTGATGGGTAATAGTGACCATTTGCGTAATAGCCTTTCTTGTAAACAGGGCACTCGTCATACTGAGCCTTGCACATGGCGATCATGTCATTCTTCAAGATGGCATCCGTATATCTACTATTCTTAGGACCACCCCAAATTGGGATAAGGTCTCCATAGTCATCATCGGTGGCATATCTGATGGTGTGGTCGTAGGTCTCATAAAGTTTGCGTGTAAAGTCTGAGAGGAAGTCAATGTACTTCAATCCGAACTTTTTTATGCACTCGCAACCTACTTGCAGTTCATCGCCAGTTTGCGTATTCTCGATTACGTATGCGTTGTTACACCAATGACCACATAGGTCGCATTTGCCGTAATCAGCTCCATGCTCCTTAATCTTGAATACCAACTCCTTGGTTGTATCAGCAGGAGTAAAGGCTCCATTCTTATATGTGGCCAGCAATCTCCAATTACTTTCGTCTGGCATATTGATGGTGAGGTCACAGATGTCATGCCAATACTTACCAATGATGGTTTGACAATCTTCTACTACCGCATGACGGAATAACTTTTTTCGTGGGTTACTAATGGTGTAGTCGAAACCTTCTACATTGCGCTTTGTCTTCTCAGCGAACTTCTTGAATGCGTCAACTGACTCTGATGGAATAAACGTTTTAATCGTATTCATTGCTCTTATCTTTAAATTGTTATTTTTATTTTGATAGTGCAAAGATAGTCATTTTTTGCGAATTAACCAAATGTTAACTATTTTATTTTCAGTTACTTACAATAGTTTAACTTTTAAACTTCTTTTTAGTCTGTTTGCTAACTTTTGCTAACTTTTTAATCGGACGTATTATAGTTTGGGAAACTTTTACTATCTTTGCAGCATGAATATACAAGAATATCTAGAACAATGCTCTGTTAAGTCCGTGGACGAGCTTACAGACGAACAGGTGGTGAACTACTATACCAAAGGAAATGCAGGTATAGCTCAAATGTGCGCAGTAGAATTAGCTCTACAAGACTATCCTATTAGCGGCTTTACGAGAGAAGAAATAATGCTCTCTATTCGCAAGGCAATGAAAACTAAAACAAAGTTTGGTCTGACCTATATTACCAATGAATCAGCCGTAGGTCCTACCGAAAGAAAATCAAGATGGGTGGTAGAACCATAGACTACCACCTATCTTTTTGTAGGTTTGTTTAGCTTATAATACTTCTCATAGAGAGCCATAGCTTCATTATAAAGCCTTGGCAAAACCTTTTTGAAGTATTTATTGTTAGACCAATAATTTTCGCTTAAATGGGCTATAATCTCAGCTAAACAATTATGCGAACTCGATGCGAAATAATCGACTTCGTGTCCTGACATTCCCTGTATCCAGTTGTGGTCTTTATCGATAGCTTGCAAAGTATCAGAGATTTTACCAAATTGTTCCTTTACATCATACGTTTTGTTTTTTACGAGTTTGAGCTCTTCAAATAGTCTATCAGAGATTTTCCATTGCGAAACACCTTCTCCATCTACGTATCTATATTCGGGCTTGTTGTAGTCTGCAAAAAACTTTTTATAAAGATTCTTGAAGTCTGCATTTCCTTCCCAATTACCTTGTAATGCGGCTTTAGCGTGTCCGTATTCGTGATATTGGAGACCCTTGCGATACCATTCTGAATTTAAGATTCTTTCCTTCAGACCATCGAAGTCTATTCGCACATGATTGTATTTGCTCCAAAAGTATGCTTTGTCGCCGCTGAGGGTGATACAAGGAACAAACTTGTCAAAGCTATCGTAGAACTCTTTCTTTCCGAGCCATTTGGTCGGACTCAATCCAATACCTCTAAAGCCTTCCACGATGGTATGAGGTGTATTGAAGGATAGCTTATCTAAGCCATACGCTATCAAATCTTGATCCGAAGACAGCTTGTAGATGTTGTACGCACCCTCTATCTCACGATAAACCCTTTCATAACCTCGGACATCAATCCTTGCAGTTTCTATGGTCTTGATATAATCATTGAAGCGAGGAATCCATCTTGTAGGAATGATACTCAAATCTGCTGTTCTCAATTCGTTAAGATGGGTCGCAGCTTCCATGACCTCCTTCAAGCCGTTATGATACTCGTCAAGAAAGACCTCATAAGCCTTGCCCCAGCCTTCTGTTTTGTAAGCCGATACTACTCTTATCCAAGAATTGACGTTATCAATGTTTGGACCATACAGATTTTGCATGAGTTTCTTTCCTGCAATAACTGCTTCCTGGTCGTCTAATGCAATCTCCAATTCCCAATCATCGAAATCATCTATTAGCTTCTTAGGCTTCAACGGAACAGAACGAAGGTCTTGCAGTTTCCTACGAGCTTCATCATAGGTAGCCTTCAACTTTGGCTTTATCTTGCTCACTGGTTCGAATTGTGTAGGAGTGATATTTGCAAACTTGTTAGTTATACCATCCCTCCAATCGCCGAAATTATAGCTATAATCAAACTTAGCCAGATAACTTTTCTTTATCCTGCCGAAAGACTCTACAGCTTGACGAACCTTATCATCATACTTATCGAACATATCTGACAAAACAGAACGTTCACTATCAGTCATCATTCCAAAACTCTCTTTAAATTGATGTGTAGTGAGGAATTTTTCAAAGCTTGATATATCAACTTCATAAGCTTTAGCATTTCGCCTTAATGTTGCTATGTCAGAATTATCTACATCTATGTTGTATTTCAATAAGTCTCTGTTCTTCCAAGCAAGCTTTATGGCTTTTTCGTCTCTGTCAGCATGGCGGTACTCAGCCGCGTCCTCAACGGACAGGTGCCAATACTTTCTGTTATCCTTCAAGAAGTATGGAAGTGTTTCAGCTTGCCCGATTCGGCTGCGGTTATTGCGTACCCAGTCATTAAAGTTCTTTGGGGTGCGAGAAATCATAGCTGACTTCTGAATGGAAGGAGAACCATAGTACTCTTCGTCGCTCATCACAATAGGTACAACATAACACATGCAGTTAGGATGCCAACCTAGGAAGACAAAGTCTTTTGGGTATATTCCCAACAAATCATCACAGATGTCGGGTGCAGGGTGGCGTTTACTCAACTTAATCTCATAGCCTAAGATGAAGTCAAATTGTTGCCAACGTGTCTGCTCTGCCTTTCGGTAAGCCATGTTTATCTCGGTTCTTGCTAGGCGAATAGAAGCGTATTGGCAATTCGCACATGTAGCGGCTTTTCCGAACTTTTCTGTATAATCAGCCTTTAATGAAGGGTAGTCTATCAAATACTTACTGATTCGCTTACTGAGAACAACCGCAGACTGCCCTCTTTCTATTGCAGTTGATATGGTATGCTCCAACTCCTTTTTCAAGGCTTGTGACTGATACCATAGTTTCTGCGAAACAGACAATCCCTTATCAACCCTATTCTGAAAAGCCTTCAAAGCATCTGAATTAGGTTGGAAATACCTGTTGTACTTATCTCCGCCCTTCTCAAAATCATAAGCACGAAGTACCTTTCTTGCAAGTAGGTCCTGCATGATGTTACTTTCTTTCCACTCATTTGTGGTACCTGCATAGATGAGGTTATTCATCTGTGCAGCATAACTGGTCATGATGCCATTGATGGTTTGTTTCAGTTCTGGATAGTCCCCAAACAAGAACTCCGCAGAACCATCATAACCGACACCATCTATAGCAGTAGCAACTTGGCTAGCGATTCTATCATAAATGCTCTGAACTTGTGCCACGTAGTTAACTAAGCGTCTGTTCAGAGCATCGTATGCTTTCTTTTGATTGGGGATATTTGGTCTCATTTATTTCGGCTTATAATGTTCGTTTACACATTCCCTTTGATAGAGGATAGCAAACTCCTCATAAGGGCAAGTGCCCAACGTTGGCTCTCCCGTAACACTAAGATTACGTGGATTGGAAACGTTGGCACATAATTTGCAGAACTGAGGTTCTTTTGGAATAGGCTTAACCTTCTTCTTTGGAGACATAGCAATTAACCTTTACCTCTACAATCGTCTTGCCATCCTTCTGATATACTCTCTGCTTCATGATCTTGGATTCGATAGTATTGAGTACATCTTTCTTTGCCTGTGCGAGAGTTTCCTTTGTTATCTCACGCAAAGCTTCTCTCATGGACTTGACATGATGGTCTCGCTTGTAGTGGCGAATGTAATTCTTGTCGATACTATAAGCCTTGGCACATACCTTTGGCTCTAGGATTTCTTTCTGTTCAAAGACAGTTACACTGATAGGGTAGAGTCTTCTAGCTAACTTGAATAGCCAAATTGCGATTTTCTTCTTCATAATTTGTGCAGTTTATTGCGTTTATATTGTTTGTTCACCCATAGCAAAAGCTGACTGCTGTACTGACGCCGCTTTAAGTTCATCCTGCAGAATATCCTCCATTGTCTGCTGAGGGTCTTGCGACTGTCCAAGCTTAATGATAGATTCAAGCTGACTTTCCACTGGCTTACCACCATTAGCCTTTTGTCTGATGGTGATGTCGTAGCTCTCATCCTTAGGTATATAAGGAGTGATGATATGGTCGCAGGTGACGTTATCTATCTCCTTTTCCCATTTTGGGTTCATTACCTTCAAGAATGCCTTGATTACATTAAACTCTCTCTCAAAGAACTCCTTGAAAGCGCCCGATTCCATGCGAACTTTCAGATGTGCATCAGTGAGCAACGTCTGTCTAGCATCGTAGCCAATATTACCAAGAGATTTCATATTCTCAAAGCTAATATCCGGCATCTGAGAAAGCATCCAGAACAATCCGAGAAGGGTTTTGTTCTGACCGCTGACCGCTTCTTGTGATTGGTCCCAAGATACGTAAGATATATCACCATCATTCTCAACTCTCCATATACGGAAGCCTTGCCCCTTCTTCTCTTCACCGACTATTCCGCCCTTAACTTTTGCGATAGGTGCAGCATTATATGCAATCACATTGCTATTGCGGCTGATATTGTACTCAAACTCGCTTCGGATATTATCAAGCCCCTCGTAGATGGCGTGAGGTCGAGACAGGTATGCTCCAGGAATCTTATGGATGATGATTTCCTCACCACTCTTAGTATTTCCATCCTCATCAACTTGTGCAGTTACTTCCTCCCACATTTCACCAAGGTTGCTTTTCCTCCAAATGAAATGATAGTTTTCAGTAAAGGTCTCAAAGAATGTTATCGTCTCTTTGTCGGAAACAATCTTGTCATATTCAAACGACATGGCTTGCATATCATCATACTCATCAATGATAGGGTACAGTCTTACTCCATCCATAGGGGAGAAGGTTTTGCACTTTAACTTGTAGTTTGATTCAAAACCATATAGAGAGTTTGACTTCTTGACTGAATACCAAATTGTGAATATTTCACAGCTTGCGAAATAAGCTAGTCCACGCTTGTAGTTCATATTGTCTATATGAGCACAATCGTAGATTTTTTCTAACGCTTTTTGAATATCCCTCTGTATGTCATTATCGGGAGTGTTGTACTTTCTCTTAACTGGTATAGAGAAGGTAAATTCTGTCATTCTGTTTGTAAGCAGTTTTTCAAGAGCAACCGCAATACGTGATGATTTTTCCCCATTATCCTTATCACGAAGGTTTATGGTGTCCGTCATCACCTTATGACTTGCTGGTTCGTAAAGCCCCAAAAGGTAACTCCACAAAGGGACCACGATAGTCCTTCTGCGTAACTCTTCTATCTTATGGCTGATAGTATCAGTTTTCTTGAGTATTTCTTCGATGTTCATATCTTTACTACTTTTGGTGCAAAGATACTAAAAATATTTAATCAACAAATAGGTTTAGCCAAGAAATTGCATATTTATTTTCGCTTATAGAGCTTTTTATGTTTTTGATGATAATGAATAAAGGCGATACAAGCAAATCCGCTTATACCGCCTTAGATAGAGCAATAAAATATCTTATGCAGGCATTAGTAATTGTGCCTTTTCTTTGTTCACGATTTCTAATACCATTTTAGCTGCCTTGTTTACGTCTGTCAAGACAGAAACGATGAACTTTGGTTGCTTTTTAAGCTTGCTGATCCAGCCATCTAGGTAAGCAGCGTTATTATCTAAAATGCGACTGCTAAAGCCTAGGACGTTTCCGATAAGAGCTGCTCCAAGCTCCGCAACCAACTCTTCTCTTGCATAGTCCTTTTCTCCTTTCTCATTCTCAAACCCTCTATTCAATCTAGACTTGTGACCTGTTGAGTGAACCATTTCATGTAGAAGGGTTGAGTAGTACTCCTGTCCGTCCTCGAATATCTCCTGCTCTGTATTGCCCTTCTTGAACTGACTTTTAAGAGGTGTTGTAATATCGTCTACCCCAACTCTGTAAAAAGCTCCACTTGAATACTTGTCGTAGCGGATAGGGCAGAGCCACTTCTGATAAAGGAGCATATCATCAATTTTCTCGTTGACGTACATACCAGCCGTGTCTGTCGGCAACTCATTCTTATTTTTGAGACTGAACTTCTCTTTCAACTTATTCATTGTCTTAGGTGCTATCTCTTCGAGGTTGGTTTGGCTGATGTTGAACACGTTGTAGCTCTTCAAAAAAGGCTGGACTTTGCAGTCTAGTTGGGCTGATCGAGTCATTCCGTTGTAGCTGTCTTCTGTTATTTTGTTTCCATTCTTGTCTTTGTACTGGATAGACCAAAACAGAACAGGGAAGCTTTTCTCTCCTTTGTTCACACTAGCTCCTAATGCCTTTATCTGATTGAAGGTAGCAAAGATAGGATATTTGAATCTTTCTTCGTCCATCATGCAGAGGAACAGGAAGAATGAGTTCATCCCATTATATTCACGCCCTCCAAGGTTCACTGGGTTACCACCATAAGATGTGGTGAACCAACCCATCTTCCAATCTCCTGCCTTCATCTTTTGCATTCGTGAAATCATCATTTCAGCGAAATGCTCTAAAACGTTGTCTGTCTTCATTGCTCTTACTTTTTTATATGCAGTTATTACAACTTCTTACCATACATTCTTGCTACCTCATCGTAGATATATGCTCCGCTTGTATGAGGACTGCCAAACAATCCAAGAATGCGGTTATCTACAGTGATGCTGTTTGTCTTGACGACAACTCCGTTTTTGATGTGGTCACAATAAACTTCATTGCCGATATGATAAAGCTCCATCTTGCGATTATAGCAATCTGTTCCAATATACTCTTTACTCATGGCGACCTCCTTTCTTTTGAAGTTGCACCCATGCGTGATACATTTTATTGAAGTTATCTAGCTTCTGAAGGATTTCATCCTTGCTTAAAAAATCACTTATCATGTCTGAATAAAAAACATTAGTATTTTTATCAAACATGGTGATATCCATGTATTTTTTGTTAATGTATACTGACATGGTGTTGTTATGTATTCTGCTAACCTTTACCAATACAGCATTAACTGCTTTCTTAAAGTGAATGTTTGTTCTGTCTAACATTTCATTGCTCTTATTGTGACTGATTGGTTGGACCAGTCATTACCTTTTTATTTACTTAATATCTAAGAATTTAGAAACCTTACTAACAATCCCCTTTGCTGTTGAACATGTTGAAGCGGTTTCAACTGCCACACTCTTGCCATCCTCCCAATAGGTAATCTGGATTCTCAACTTGTTACCATAGAAGCAGTTAATTACATGCGCTCTAAGATTACCCTTACGAATGTCACCTTCGAAATAGTTATAACCTCCATCAAAATCACTTGTAACTGCTGCTACAACCTCAGCTTTGTTTGATACGTTTATTGTCTGTTTCATTGCTCTTATCTTTTAATTGTTATTATTTATTTTTGATAGTGCAAAGGTAATCATTTTTTTGCAAATGACCAAATTTTAATCGCATTATTTTTTCTTGCTTAACTTTGTATAACTTATTGATTACTAGAGTGTTAAATAAAACCTATTTTCCTCTATATAAGGCTATTTCTGAAAAATGGTATAAGGATATGGGGAAGAAAATAGAACAGCTTAGAAAGGCTTATGTAAAGTATTTAACCTTTCTTTAACTTAACTGATGTTACCAAAAACTACAGGAAGCTAATTTGACAAAAGATAGTCAAAACCACATTTTAACATGGTGTTACAAAGTGTTAATTAGGCGGTTTGCCACCTTTTCTTGTTAGTAACTTCCTTAATTCTAGTACCTCATTTCTCAAATCAGCGTTTTCTTTTCTGAGCTGCGAAATGAGGTGCTTATATGATAGTTCTGTTGTCTTGTCCATATCACTTAAACTTAATGATGAAAAACTCATGATCCAACCACTTGCCTGGGCAAAGACCTTTTTTCGGCTTTCCGATGAAGATGTTCTCAATCTCCTTCTCTATCTTTGGGCTATTGTCATAGTAGCCGTTTTTAAAGAGAACATGAGTGAATGGTACGAACTTCAATGTACCACTATTCAGTTTCTCCTTGATAGTGTCGGTATCTATAAGCATTTCCTCGTTCTTTCCTATGTGGAGTTTTTTGTACTTATCGAAATCTTTGCACTCCTCATCCTTGATAAGGAGAAGACGACTCATCCAAAAACCTTTAATCACCCGATACTCCTCTGTCTTCTCGCCTGATAGAATCATGTCGAACCATTGCTTGCTGACGGTGAGGGTCAATACTTTCTTTTCCATAATCTAGTTCTTTTTATCAAACTTATTGCCTTTATGATGCGATGGTCAAATCTGTTGTGAAACCTACACTTCTTCCACTCTTCACAAAATATTTCACAATAAAAATGATTTAATGATTCGTCTAATTTTTTAAACCAATAACTATTTCTTAAAGATGGTTTTAAATCTTTAGGGGCTTCTTTTAAAACCCTTGTTATCTTCTTTGCTAATCTAATCTTCATACGCTACTTATTTTTCTGTTTAAACTTCTCGATAAGAATGTTACAATTGTCCCATTTTGCACAATCATGCATCCAATCTGTGATAAGCGTGTGATGCGAACTAAGCTTTTTGAGCATATCATTCAATGCGGTTTGTATTCTCATACGCTACTTCTTTTCGTCTAACCATTCCATTATGTGCCGATAGGCATCGTCTTCGTAATGTCTCATAGAATACTCTAATTTGCCTCTATCTTTGAGATAGTCAGATAAATCACCTCGCCAATAACCATAAAGATTACTGAGTAAAACACTTGACATTTCATTAATGCAACGCTTGATGAGTTTCTGTTGCTCCACATTCTTGTTGTAATGAAAGAGTGAATACAAAGCTCTTTTGAGCCATTTCCACCACTTTGAGGTGAACTTCTTTACCTCTATCTTTTCAGGAAGTTCCTCTCTTTTTGTGTGCATATCAATGAGCTTGTTATACTCTTCTATGCTAATTGTTATTTGTCTTTCCATACGCTACTTCTCCTTATCGAATTTATTGCCAACAACTATGAATTTACCTAATGAAAGATAATGACCTAACGGTTTACCCTCAATCTTTCCATTAGCATGTTTGAGGTAATACCCACCTAACTCTTCCGACCATACAATTTCTGATGGAATAAAAGGATAATTCTTGATAACATCATGTTCGTACAATTCATTGCCCTCACAGTCTCTCAGCCCCGTAAACTGGCAGACTGTAGAAGGGTCAATCTCATGAAGCGTTGCACCGCCTGCTGCTACGATACCTATAGTAGTTTTGCTAAGTGCAGGAATCTTCATTACAACAAAGTTTCCGATTATCCATTCTCCGTTGTCAAGACGTTTAGCCTTGAACTTTATGTTTTCTATTTTCATATACTATAATTCTATTTACTTAATTCTCTTTCTGCATCCAATATAAGATTAAATGCTCTTGTGCGGTATCTGTCTTCGAGTGTTGCATTATATTTAAGCATTGCGTTTTTAGATTGCTTTAACATTCTTCTTACTTTTTCTATATCCATAACTATTCTTATTTAAGTTCTACTGGCTCATCGCTCCAAGTAAGTTCTCTTCCGATGAGTTTCTTGATACTACCATTGGGAATACGAACTAATCCGAAAACACTGTACCAACAACCTGCAGATGTTCTACTAGGTTTGTCTTCATAGATGTATTCTGTATTATCTTTATCTACTGCTGCCCACGCCATAACTATTCCTCCACTTTTACGCCAAACGTAGTTCCATCGGCAAATGTGTAAATATCCATAGCCACCTCAAAAGATTGTACAAAATTACCATCAACAAATGATGCTGTTACAACACAGTCTTCGCCAATGCCCAAGACTGAACGATAGCTATCATCACCCGCTACCCAACCGAACGGCTGATGTTTTTGCATTTCCTGCCAGCACTCTTCTGCGTTGGCAAAAGGGCGATACTTTACCTCTGGCTTGATGCGGTACTCTGTATTATTCCAGTACTCTATTTCCTTCATTTCCGTCCAATCATTTGGAGTATCCGCGCCTTTTATGGTACTTGGTTTGGTTCTACACTCAATTACCTTTCCTTCTGCAAATGCCTGAATAATAGGCAGCAAGACTTTTGCTTCTTCTCTTGTCATACTCAATCATCTTTATATTCTTCCCATCCATTCTCCCAAGAGCCACCTGAACGGATAGCCCAAAACTCTTGTTGAGGAAGGATAGTTCCTTCTTCATCAACTAACTCCTTTCCTTTGTATTGAACAAACTCACCTTTTGAAAATGAGTTATGTCGTATCGGCTTTCCTACGCTGATAGCGAAAGCCATTGCTTCTTTTCTTGTCATAATCAATCCTCCAACTCTTTAAGTGCATCCTCAATATTACCCATTGCCTTCCAAAGAAGGATATGCTGAGTAGCACCACCTTTATTGTATTCGTCAAGCTGATTGTATGCTTGACTTAATAATTCCTTAATTTTACTCATCGCTTATCCTCCTTTTTTCTGTTTCTTTCTATGTGCTTTAATTGCGCAATACTTATGTTGCCATATCGTTTATACATACCTTGGAGATATGCAATATAGCCAGCTAATGTTATTTTATCTGCATCCATATTTTCTTCTTTTTACCCTCTCCCTTTTACAGGAGAGGACGGTTAGTTACTCATTAACTTCAACAAACTTTCCGTTTTCAAGTTGATACCAAGTATCAGCCTTGATATTCTCTCCATCAACGTACTCAGTCTTAACACATACTGGAACATCACGTTTCTTTTCATCGTTCCATTTCCATTCTGCTAGCGTTATCCATGAGCCTACCTTTGCTTTTGCTATGGAACTATTGCCAGCACACATAATAACAGAATCTTCTCCAGTGCTATCAATCTTAGCAGAGTCGCC
>ERZ1463036.118-NODE-118-length-17496-cov-147.594805_pt1 | contig 17496 bp, 15 predicted proteins | sample MGYA00564485_ERZ1463036 | MGnify/ENA primary metagenome ERZ1463036 (study PRJEB39244, sample SAMEA3635127) | Helicobacter pylori | study: EMG produced TPA metagenomics assembly of PRJEB11511 data set (Assembly of a 5300-year-old Helicobacter pylori... | reverse complement strand
GTTGAATGTGTAGCAAAGTTAATAAAAAAATAAATTATTTAGTTGCGAATGCTAAATAATTCTGATATCATCATAGTATAAAGTACATATGATGCAAAAAAGCCATGAAGGTTTTATAAATCCTTCACGGCTTTTTTGTTATATAATTGTACAAAATTTAAACTCTATATCAATAGATAGATATAAAAACTATCTATTCCCTTTTATTGTGAAGATGCTATATAGCATCTTTTTCTTTATTAAAAAAATTTGATTTAAAGTTATTGTTGTAAATTTTAGAACTAAAAAATTCACAAAAATATTTTAAAAAATGGGCATCTTTGAAAGCTATATTTTTAATTATATAAATGGGTATTCCTATGCATATACAATCATCTAATGCCTTTAAGTTATAATCAAAATTACTATGAGTAAAAATTTCTAAAGCTCCTATTATATGAAATTCATTATATATATCACTTGAATTATTTTGTAAACTATATGAATCTTCAAATTTGACAATAGTACCATCAACTAAAAAATATAGGTAATCAGGTGTACTATTTTTACAAGTTATAAATTCATTTTTATTAAAACAATGCAATTCCATGTTTTTAATGAAATTTACATTAAAGATATCATTTATATTACATTTATCTATATAGTATTTTAATGTTTGTTCATGATGTAGTTTTAACATATAACCACCCCTATAAAATTTAAATCTATATAACTGTAATTATTAACTAACTTAATAAATATAAACTTTAAATTTATAAATAAAAAATAAAAAATTGGACAATATAATATTAAATAAATACACAAAACACCTCAGTAATGACACAAATTAATAGTGTATTTATATTAAATAGATTAAAGTCCTTTAATTATTGATGATTAAAGGACTTTTGTTTTTATAAGTAAAATACTATACATATCTAAAACACGCTTTAATTAGAGGTTAAGTTATAATTTTAAAAAGTAAATTATGGTATACTAAGATAGTGTTACATATTAAGTTAATATATACAAAAATGGTAATAATATTTTATATGTATTTTTATAAGAGGTGATATATATGGATGCTAAAAATAGAATTAGTGAATTAATAGATTTAATAAATTATCATAACAATAGATATTATAATGAGGATTCTCCTGAAATATCAGATTTTGAATATGATAAATTAATGAAAGAACTTATAAAATTAGAAGAAGAAAATCCTAAATTAAAAAGAGCAGATTCTCCTAGCAGTAGAGTAGGTGGAAAGCCACTTGATAAATTTAATCAAGTAACTCATAAAATCCCAATGCTTAGTTTATCAAATGCATATTCAGCGCAAGACCTTAGAGATTTTGATAAAAGAGTTAGAGATTCTATAAATGAAGGAGTAGAATATGTAGTTGAATTTAAAATAGATGGATTATCAGTAGGATTAACATATAATAATGGTATTTTTGAAAAAGGTGCTACTAGAGGAAATGGAATTATAGGTGAAGATATAACTCAAAATTTAAAGACTGTTAAAACTATACCATTAAAAGTAGAAGATAATGAAGAAATTGTTGTAAGGGGAGAGGTATATATATCAAAGGAAAACTTTGAGACTATAAATAAAATTCAAGAGGAAGAAGGATTACAATTATTTGCAAATCCAAGAAACTTAGCAGCAGGAACTTTAAGACAATTAGATTCTAAGTTAACAGCTAAGAGACCTTTAGATATATTTATATTTAATTTAGAGTACATAGAAAACACTGAACTGAAAACTCACAGTGAATCACTAGAATACCTAAATAAACTAGGGTTTAAAGTGAGTCCTAATTATAAAGTATTTAGTGATATGGATGAAATTATTAAACATATAGATTATTGGACGGTTAACAGATCTAACCTTCCTTTTGAAATAGATGGAATGGTTATAAAAGTAAACAACTTATCTCAAAGGGAAAAAATGGGTTATACTGCTAAGAGTCCTAGATGGGCTATTGCATATAAGTTCCCAGCAGAACAGAAGAAAACTAAACTTATAGATATTATTGTAGAGGTAGGAAGAACAGGTACTATAACTCCAACAGCTATACTAGAGCCTGTTAGACTGGCTGGGACTACAGTTTCTCGTGCAACTTTACATAATGAAGATTATATAAATGAGAAAGACATTCGTATAGGAGATACTGTAATAGTACAAAAAGCAGGAGATATAATACCTCAAGTTGTAGAGGTTGTGAAAGATGAACGTACTGGAGATGAGATTATATTCAAATTACCTGAAAAATGTCCTGTATGCTCAGAACCAACGGTAAGATTAGAAGGCGAAGCTGCAGTTAAATGCATAAATATAAGTTGCCCAGCCCAAATAAGAAGAGGAATAATTCATTTTGCATCTAGGGATGCAATGAATATAGAAGGATTAGGAGAATCTATAGTAACATTATTGTTAGATAATAAAATAATAAAAGATATAGCTGATTTATATTATATAAATAAAGAAGATATAATTAACTTAGAAAGAATGGGAGAAAAATCAGCTAGCAATTTAGTAAATGCAATTGAAAAGTCTAAGCAAAATGATTTATATAGACTGATAAATGGATTAGGAATTAAATATATAGGTGTTAAGGGAGCTAAGGTATTAGCTAAAAACTTCAAGAGTCTAGATGAAATAATAAATGCAGATATGAGTGAGTTAATCAATTTAGAAGAATTTGGAGATATAATGGCTAATAGTGTTATACAATTTTTCAAAGAAGAAAAAAATATAGGTGTTATAAAAAAATTAGAAGATGCTGGAGTGAATACAAAATCTATTGTTTCTGAAGATAAAGGTTTAGTAAATATCTTTGAAGGTATGAAGATTGTTTTAACTGGAACTTTGCCTACTCTAAAAAGAAATGATGCAAAGGAAATGATAGAAGCAAGAGGTGGAAAAGCTACATCAAGTGTAAGCAAATCTACAACATTTGTTTTAGCGGGAGAAGAAGCTGGATCAAAGCTTACAAAGGCTAATGAATTAGGAATACCAGTAATTGATGAAAATGAGTTTTTAGAAATGATAGAGCATACTTCTAAAGAAGATGTTGAGATGATGATAAAGTAAGAAATAATGGGAAAATTATCTTAATAAATTACTACTAATTAGTATTAAATGGTGCTAATATATTAGAGTGAACGTACTGTTATATTAAGAGTTTAGTTAAGTTAGATAATATTGATTTGATATAAAAAATGTTTAAGTGAGGTAAGATATATGACAAGAATTGATGGCAGAAAAAATGATGAAATAAGACCAGTTAAAATAACTAGAAATTTTACTAGATATGCAGAAGGATCTGTATTAATTGAAATTGGAGAGACTAAAGTTATATGTACAGCATCTATAGAAGACAAAGTACCTCCTTTTTTAAGAAATAGTGGAACAGGATGGATAAATGCAGAATATTCTATGTTACCAAGAGCAACTCATCAAAGAAAAGTAAGAGAATCATCTAGAGGTAAAGTAGATGGAAGAACACAAGAAATACAAAGATTAATAGGTAGAGCTATAAGATCAGTAATAGATTTATCTAAAATAGGTGAAAGAACTATATGGGTAGATTGTGATGTAATTCAAGCTGATGGGGGAACAAGAACAGCATCTATAACGGGAGCATTCGTAGCTGTAGCAGATGCGATATACTCATTATATGAAAAAAAACAAATAAAAACTTTACCTATAAGAAATTTTGTATCAGCTATAAGTGTTGGGCTAGTAAATGGAGAGCATGTTCTAGATTTATGTTATGAAGAAGATTCTAATGCTCATGTTGATATGAATATAATAATGACTGATAAGGGTGAGTTTGTAGAAGTTCAAGGAACAGGAGAAGAATCTCCATTTAGTAGAAAAGATTTAAATGCACTACTTGAGCTTGGTGAAAAAGGAAATAAAGAGCTTATAAAAGCTCAAAGAAAAGCATTAGGAAAAATTTCTAGTGAAGTTCTTGGAGAGGAAGAGCCAAATGAAATTGTTATAGCTACAAACAATGCACATAAATTAGAAGAAATATCAGCTATATTAGAAGATTTCGATTGTAATATATACTCTCTTAAAGATGTTAACTTAGATGGAATAGAAATAGTAGAAGATGGTCACACATTTGAACATAATGCACTAATAAAAGCAAGAACTATAGCAAAAGCTACTAATATGGTAACTATAGCAGATGATTCAGGGCTTGAGGTTGATGCTTTAGGTAAAAAGCCAGGAGTTTATTCAGCTAGATATGCTGGAGAAAATGCTACAGATGAACAAAACAGAGAAAAGCTTGTAAAAGCTATGAAAAATGTACCTATGAGTCAAAGAACAGGAAGATTTGTATCAGCTATAGCGGTAGTATTCCCTAGTGGAAAAGAGTTCGTAGTAAGAGGTACTTGTGAAGGTATGATTGGTTTTGAAGAAAAAGGAAATAATGGATTTGGATATGATCCGTTATTTATAGTAGATAATTACAACAAAACTTTTGGAGAGTTACCTAGTTCAATAAAAAATTCTATAAGTCATAGAGCTAACTCATTAAAACTTATGAGAGATGAATTTAACAAAAGGATAGTGAGATAATGAAAATAGGGGTAATAAGTGATACTCATAGAATGAACCGTTTTATCGATAAAGTTATACCTTATTTAAAGGAATGTGATTTAATTATACATGCTGGAGATAATTTTGTAGATTCAAAATATATTCATAAAATGACTAATGTTGGAATGATGGCAGTTAGGGGAAATTGTGATTTTGAAAATGTAGAAGAAGAATTAGAATTTGAAGTAGAAAATAAAAATATTTTTGTATGTCATGGGGACAGATATGGTGTTAAATATGGGCTTGAGCAATTACAAAAGAAAGCTAAAGAAGTAGATGCAGATATTGTGATATTTGGTCATACGCATACACCTTTAATAAAAGAAAAGGATAATATAATCTATATAAATCCTGGCAGTGTATCTTTGCCAAGAGGTGTAGATTATAGGAGTTTTGTTATAATAGACATAAGTGATGACAATATGAGTGTTAAGGAAATAAGAATATAAAAAAATTTTTGGGGGATTATTTAAATGGAATTTGTCTTGGGGTATTTACTCATATTTCTAGCTAAATGTGCAGATGTTACATTAGCTACAGTCAGAACTATTTTTGTAGTAAAGGGGAAGAAAAAACTTGCATTTTGTGTGGGGTTTCTTGAAATCTTAATATATTTATTTGCTATGGATAAAGTATTAGGAGATATGGGCGACCTTGTAAAAGTAGTTTCATATGCACTTGGTTTTGCAACAGGAAATGTAGTAGGAATTACTTTGGAGGAAAAACTTGCTATAGGGATTATAACAGCTCAAGTTTTTACAGGTGAAGATGTAGATGACTTTGCAGATTATCTAAGAAGCCATGGTTTTGGAGTTACAGTTATAGAAGGTAAAGGAAGAGAGGGTATTAAATATATACTACAAGTAGTATTAGACAGAAAGCACTTACAAAACTTCCAAAAAACTATAAATGACTATGATTCTAGAGCATTCGTTGCAGTAACTGAAATAAAGAATGTCAGAGGTGGATATTTTGGTAGAAATGCTATGAAATAAGTGATTTAGCATCATTATTTCACATAAATGGAACACTTGTAAATAAAAAAAAGAATGTGTTATAATAAAATAGTAAAATTATAGTAACGATATCTATTATACTATATATAAAAAAGAATACATAACCAATAGGAGGATTATAATAATGAAAGCAGAATTACTTAAGAGAGATGGTAACAAAGTTACTTTTAAAATAACAGTTGATAATGATAAATTTGAAGGTGCAGTAACAAAAGCTTATAACAAAAACAAAGGTAAATTCAATATACCAGGATTTAGAAAAGGTAAAGCACCTAAACAAATAATAGAATCTCAATACGGAAAAGGAGTATTCTATAACGATGCTATAGATATGTTATTCCCAGAAATATACCCAACAGCTTTAGATGAATTAAGCATAGATCCAATAGATAGACCTGACTTAGATATAGAAGAAATAAGCAAAGACAACGGATTAGTTATGGTTGTTAATGTAGAAGTTAAGCCTGATGTTAATCTTGGAGAATACAAAGGTATAGAAATAGCAAAACCTGACTATACTGTAAATGAAGATGAAGTAAAATTAAGATTAGAAGAAATGAGAAATAAAGCTTCTAGATTAGTAGATGTTGAAGGAAGAGCTATAGAAAGTGGAGATACTGCTGTTATAGACTTTGAAGGATTTGTAGACGGAGTTGCTTTTGAAGGTGGAAAAGGAGAAGACTATAGCTTAGTTATAGGATCAAATACATTCATACCAGGATTTGAAGAGCAATTAATAGGTAAAAATAAAGGTGAAGAAGTTGAAGTTAATGTAGAGTTCCCGGCTGAATATCATGCTGAAAACTTAGCAGGAAAGCCAGCAACTTTTAAAGTTACTGTGAAAAATGTTCAAAAGAAAGAGTTACCAGAATTAAATGATGAGTTCGCAGCTGACACAACTGAATTCAATACATTAGAAGAATTAAAGAAAGATTTAAAAGCTAAAGTAGAAGAAGAAGCTAAACATAGAGCAGATGCTGAAATGAGAAATTCTTTAGTTGAGAAAATATCTGAAGGTACTGAATTAGAAGTTCCAACTGCAATGGTTGAAACTCAAATAGACAACATGTTAATGGAACTTAACTATCAATTACAATACCAAGGATTACAATTAGAACAATTATTACAAATGACTGGAAGATCAATAGAAGAATTAAGAAATGAAAAAAGAGAAGAAGCTACTAAATTAGTTAAATCATCTTTAATATTAGAAGCTATAGCTAAGGCTGAAAATGTAGAAGTTTCAGAAGAAGAAGTTGATGCTGAAGTTGCTAAAATGGCTAAAATGTACAACATGGAACTTGAAAAAATAAAATCAGCAATGAGACCAACAGATTTAGAAGATATAAAAGGTCAATTAAAAATAAGAAAAACAATAGATTTATTAGTTGATAGTGCTAAATTAGTTTAATCATTTAAGTATATTCATACAGTAGCTGTTTCAGCTACTGTATATTGTATATATAGATAATTATGATAGGGGGTATAATCCATGGCATTAGTACCTGTAGTAGTAGAACAAACAGGAAGAGGAGAAAGATCTTACGATATATATTCAAAACTTCTTAAAGATAGAATAATATTTTTAGGAGATGAAGTAAATGATGCTACAGCAGGACTTGTAGTAGCTCAATTATTATTCCTAGAATCAGAGGACCCAGATAAAGATATACATTTATATATAAATTCTCCAGGAGGAAGCATAACTGCTGGAATGGCAATATATGATACTATGCAATACATTAAGCCAGATGTTTCTACAATATGTATAGGAATGGCAGCATCTATGGGAGCATTTTTATTAGCAGCAGGAGCAAAAGGAAAAAGATTGGCACTTCCAAATAGTGAGATAATGATACATCAACCACTAGGAGGTACTAGAGGGCAAGCAACAGATATAGAGATACATGCAAAAAGAATAATAAGTATGAAAAATAAGTTAAATTCTATATTAGCTGAAAGAACAGGTCAGCCTATAGAAAAAATTCAAGTGGATACTGAACGTGATAACTTTATGAGCGCTGATGAAGCTATGAAATATGGCTTAGTAGATGAAGTAATTACTAAAAGGCCGTAGATAAGAGAGGTGTTAATATGTCAAAGTATGAAGATAAAAGACAATTAAAATGTTCATTCTGCGGTAAAAATCAAGAACAAGTTAGAAGACTTATTGCAGGGCCAAATGTATATATATGTGATGAATGTGTTGAATTATGTGATGAAATAATTCAAGAAGAAGTAGAAGAAATAACTGAAGAAGAAGCTGTAAATTTACCTAAGCCAAAAGAAATAATGGAGACTCTTAATGATTATGTAATAGGTCAAGAGAAAGCTAAAAAAGCTTTATCAGTGGCAGTATACAATCACTATAAGAGAATATATGGTAAAAATAAAGGATCTAATAAAGATGTTGAAATACAAAAGAGTAATATACTTTTATTAGGACCTACTGGATCTGGAAAGACTCTTCTTGCACAAACATTAGCTAAAACGTTAAATGTACCATTTGCAATGGCAGATGCTACATCTTTAACTGAAGCTGGATATGTTGGGGAAGATGTTGAAAATATATTATTAAAACTTATTCAAGCAGCTGATTTTGATATAGAAAAGGCTGAAAGAGGAATAATATATATAGATGAGATAGATAAAATAGCTAGAAAATCAGAAAATCCATCTATAACAAGAGATGTTAGTGGAGAAGGTGTTCAACAAGCTCTACTAAAGATACTAGAAGGAACTGTAGCTAATGTTCCACCTCAAGGTGGAAGAAAACATCCACATCAAGAGTTTTTAAAATTAGACACTACGAATATATTATTTATATTAGGTGGAGCCTTTGATGGAATAGAAAGAATAATCCAAAGAAGAGGTGGAGAAAAAACTCTAGGATTTGGAGCTAAAATTGAAAGTAAGAAAGATATGGATCTTGGTAAAATATATGCACAAGTTCAAACTGAAGACTTACTTAAATTTGGTATAATTCCAGAATTTATAGGTAGAATACCAGTAGTTGCTACTTTAGAATTATTAGATGAAGATGCTTTAATAAGCATATTAAAAGAACCTAAGAATTCTTTAGTAAAACAATTCCAAAAACTTTTAGAGTTAGATGGAGTTGAACTTGAGTTTGAAGATTCAGCACTTAGAGCAATAGCAAAAAAAGCTATCGAAAGAAATACTGGTGCTAGAGGGCTAAGAAGTATTGTCGAAAATATAATGATGGATATAATGTATGAAATACCATCTAGAGATGATGTTAAGAAGATAATACTTACAGAAGAATCTGTAAAAGAAGAAGCACAGCCAGTAATAGTATTAAAAGGTGAAGAAGAAAGTGCGTAATTAAAAAGGAGCTATTAGGCTCCTTTTTAATTTAAATATATTTAAATCAAAGATAATAATATTCCAATGCATCCGTATATGAATACTATAGATATGGATCCAAGTCTTTTTGTATATAATAAATAAAATGCAGATATAAACGCTATTAACTCATATATACCCCAGTGAATATCAGTAGCCGAAGAATATACCGCAGCTAGTATAAATCCTAATGTTATAGGGCGTAAACTAGAAAGGACTTTTTCTACTTTTTCATTTTCTTTGAACCTATCAAATAATTTTGATATTATTGTAAGTCCTATTAATGAAAATATTATAACACCTATACTTGCGGCCAAGGATCCCCAAAATCCAGAAATTTTATAACCTACAAAAGTGGCACTATTTATAGCTATAGGACCAGGAGTAGATTGAGAAAGTGCTAATAAATCTAAAAATTGTTGGTTGGATATAAAATTATGATTATGTATAAACTCTTGTTGAATGAAAGGAAGCATTGCATAGCCACCACCAAAACTAAAACTTCCAATTTTAAAGAATGTTAGGAAGAGCATTAAGATTTTTGGCATAAAGCACAAACACCTCCTAATACTATTAAATATATTGGACTTATATTGAGTACACCAACACAAAAGAATGATATAATTAAAAATGATATATTTTTCTTAGATTTGGGTAATTTATTAAACATACTTACAAATGAATAAAGTATTAAAGCTATAACCACTGGGCTTACACCTTTAAAGAAACCATTTAAGATATTGGAGCTTTGGTTATGAAAATAAAAGTATGATAATACTAATACTATACAAAATGATGGAATTATAGAACCTAATGTACAAATTAATACACCGGGGATTTTATATGTTTTATACCCTAAAAGAATAGATATATTTACAGCTAAAACACCTGGATAACTTTGTGCAATAGATAGGTAGTCGATAAATTCTTGCTGAGTTAAAAGTTGTTGTTTATGAACTAACTCATCTTCTATGAGTGGAACCATGGCATAGCCGCCACCAAATGTAAAGGCACCTATTTTTAAAAAGGTTAGAAAAAGTTTAAGCATAGAATCCTCCATATTTAAAATTTAGTATACAAGTAATAACATTATAACATAATAGTAATAAATGGATATTAATGATTAATAAATATCTAATATTATTGAAAATTCAATTATGTAAATATATAATAAATAAAGTGACGCAATCTAGCATTTGGAAGGAGTGATGTTAGCATGGATAAAAATTATACTAAAATTGAACGTGAATTACCACTAGTTCCTCTTAGAGGATTAGCTATATTCCCATATATGATATTAAGCTTTGATGTAGGGAGAGATAAATCTTTAAAGGCAATAGATGAAGCTATGGCTGATGATGAAATGATATTTTTAACAGCTCAAAAAGATTCAGCAATAGACATGCCTACTCAAGATGATTATTATCATACAGGCACTATATGTAAAATAAAACAGTTAGTGAAATTACCTGGAGAAGGGGTAAGGGTATTAGTTGAAGGAATATCAAGAGGGGTAATAACTGAATTTAATCAAGATGAACCTTGTATAAGAGTATCAGTAGAAGAAGTTGTTTATGATATTGAAAGTATAAATGATGATAAAGAAGTACAAGCTACAGTTAGAAACGTGTTTGATGCTTTTGAGGAATATATAAATATAAGTAACAGGGTATCACCAGAAATACTTATAAATTTAGCTGAGATGGATAATGAAGATAGATTTGTAGATACTATAGCAGCTAATATGTTCTTAAAACCAGAACAAAAACAAGCAATTTTAGATGAGTTTGATATTCAAGCAAGACTAGAATTAATATTAAAAACATTATTAGAAGAAATTGAATTATTAAAGATAGAGAAAAAAATAGCTTTAAAAGTAAAGAAAAGTATGAACAAAGTTCAAAAAGAATATTATCTTAGAGAACAACTTAAAGCTATACAAAAAGAATTAGGAGAAGATGAAGATATAGATTCAGAGGTTGATACATATAGAAAACAACTTAAGAAATTAAAAGCTCCTAAAGAAACTAAAGAAAAAATATCAAAAGAAATAGATAAATTCTCTAAAATATCTCCGATGGCTCCAGATTTATCTGTAAGCAGAAATTATTTAGATACTATTTTCTCACTACCTTGGAATAAAGAAACTAGGGACAAGCTAGATATAAAAAGAGCAGAAGAAATATTAAATGCTGAGCATTACGGACTTGATAAAGTAAAGGAAAGAATAATAGAATATTTAGCTATAAGAAAATTATCTAAAAGTTTAAAAGGGCCGATATTATGTTTAGTTGGACCTCCAGGAGTAGGTAAAACATCTATAGCTAAATCTATAGCAAATTCTTTAGATAGAAAATTTGTAAGAATATCACTAGGTGGAGTTAGAGATGAAGCTGAAATAAGAGGACATAGAAGAACTTATGTAGGATCTATACCAGGTAGAATTGTAAATGGGCTTAAAGAGGCTAAAAGTAAAAATCCTGTATTTTTATTAGATGAAATAGATAAGATGGCATCTGATTTTAAAGGAGACCCTTCTGCAGCTATGCTAGAAGTTTTAGATCCAGAGCAAAATAAAGACTTTGTGGATCATTATTTAGAAGTTCCTTTTGATTTATCTAAAATTTTATTTGTTACAACAGCAAATACATTAAGTACTATACCTAGACCTTTACTTGATAGAATGGAAATAATAGAGATATCTGGATATATAGAAGAAGAAAAATTAAACATAGCTAAAAAATATCTTTTACCTAAACAAATAAAAGAACATGCTCTTAAAGAAGGATTTGTTAAGATAGATGATGAAACTATGCTTGAAATAATAAATAGTTATACAAGAGAAGCTGGAGTAAGAGGCTTAGAAAGAACTATTGGAACTATATGTAGAAAAGCTGCTAGAAAGTATGTTGAAGATGAAAGTATAGAAGAAATAGTTATAACTAAAAATGATTTAGAAAATTATTTAGGAAAGCAAAAAGTAAGACATCAAGTTGCAGGAAAAGAACCAGAGGTTGGTGTTGTTACAGGACTTGCTTGGACTGCAGTTGGAGGAGAAACTTTAACTACAGAAGTTAATGTTTTAAAAGGGAAAGGACAAATTGTCTTAACAGGAAAATTAGGAGACGTAATGAAAGAATCTGCTCAAACAGGTATATCTTATATAAGATCTATAGCCGATAAATTTGATATAAATCCAAACTTCTATAAGGAAAATGATATACACATACATTTACCAGAAGGAGCAGTACCTAAAGATGGACCATCTGCAGGTATAACTATGGCACTAGGTGTTATATCAGCATTAACTAATATACCAGTTAGAAATAATGTTGCTATGACAGGAGAAATAACTTTAAGAGGTAGAGTACTTGCGGTTGGAGGAGTTAAAGAGAAGCTTCTTGCAGCTCATAGAGCAGGTATAACTAAAGTTTTACTTCCTAAGGAATGTGAAGCAGATTTAGATGATATACCACAAAAGGTTAAAAATGAAATGGAATTCGTTTTAGTTAGCCATATGGACGAAGTATTAGAACATGCATTATTAAGGAACGGTGAAATAAATGAAAATTAGAAGTGCTGAAATTACAATGAGTGCAGTAAATAAAAGTCAATATCCAGCAGAAGGAATACCAGAAATAGCTTTAGTTGGAAGATCTAATGTTGGAAAATCATCAACAGTGAATACTTTATTAAATAGAAGAAATTTTGCAAGAACAAGTCAGACTCCAGGAAAGACTAGAACTATAAATTTCTATTTAATAAATCAAGAATTTTATTTCGTTGATTTACCAGGTTATGGATACGCAAAATTATCTAAATCTGAAAAGGAAAAATGGGGAGTTATAATGGAAAGATATTTACAAGAAAGAGATGAGTTATGTGCTATTTGCTTACTTGTAGATATAAGACATGAACCTTCAAATGACGATAAAATGATGTATGATTGGATAAAGCATTATGGTTATGATTGTGTTGTTGTTGCTACTAAGGCAGATAAAATATCTAGAGGGCAATATCAAAAACACTTTAGCATGATTAGAAAAAAATTAGGATTATCAAAAGAAGAGAAAATTTACCCTATATCATCATTAAAGAAAACAGGTGTTGATGAATTATGGGCTGAGTTAATTTCACAATACACTGAAAAAGGATATGAAATAAGAGTTGATTAATAAAAAGTAGCTAAACTTTTAAAGTTTAGCTACTTTTTTATTATAAAGAAAATATATCTAAGCTCAAAATTATATAAAAAATACAGAAATTCCAACATATAGAAGTATATAAATAAAGTAAAAAACTTTATTAATAATTATTGGACAAACACAAATACTATAATAGTTTAATAATTTAATACAGGCGATAAAAGATGTTTGGAGGGAATTAATTTATGGATGGTAAAACAAGAAAGATGTTTCCAGGTGGAAATACATCTAATGGATTTAAGTCGTTTTTTGATTATGTAATACCTAAAAATGTAAATATAATATTTTGTATGAAAGGTGGTCCTGGAGTAGGAAAATCATCTTTAATGAAAAAAGTAGCGCAAGAAATGATATCTAAAGGTTATGATGTAGATTTATATCCATGTTCATCTGATCCAGATTCACTAGATGCTATAGTTGTAAAAAAATTAGGGGCAGTTATGTTAGATGCAACAGCACCTCATATAGTAGATCCTAAAAATCCAGGAGCAGTAGATGAGATATTAGATTTAGGAATATTTTGGGATAGAAAAGAAATAGAGAAAAACAAGAAAGATATTTTAGCATGCAATAAAGAAGTAAGTAGATTTTTTCAAATAGGATTTAAATATTTTAAAGCAGCTGCACCGATAGCTTATGAAATAGAATCTAAAAATTTAGATTGTATGGATTTTGGAAAAGTTAACTTAGTTACTTCAAATTTAATCAAAGAAATATTTAAAGATGTAGAAGCTAATGGTGAATATAAATCTCCAATACATTTATTTGGAAGTGCTTTATCTCCTATAGGACATGTAGAGTATACAGATACTTTATTAAAAGATATAAGAAAAGTTTATTATTTAGAAGGAGATTTAGGTACTGGAAAATCAACTTTATTAAATAAAGTTGCAAGTGAAGCTACTGAAAATGGAATAGAAGTAGAAATTTTTCATGCACCGTTGTTGCCAGAAAAAATAGAAACAATAGTTATAAAGGACTTAAATATAGCTATAACAACTAGTAAGTTATTTAAGGATAGTAATCTTAAAACAATAAATTTAAACGAATTTATGGATAGTAATAAGCATGAAAAATATAAAGAGGAATTAGAATTTAGCAATAAGATGTTAGATGAATTAATTAATTATGGATTATTAAACATAAAGAAAGCAAAAGAGCAACATGATAAATTAGAACAATATTATATACCTTATATGAATTTCAATGAGGTAAATAAATTGAAAGATTTATTAATAAGTAAAATTTTGACATATAATTAAACAAAATATTAGGTACTATATAAAAAAGAGCCGTGAGGCTCTTTTTTATATAATTTCATTAAAAAATATGAATGAAGATATCATATATGTTAATAATGTAAGTTAGAATTATAGCTAGATTGTTTATACAATGAGAAAGCTTGTATTAATAAAGATAGGATTATGAATAAAAGTATAAATATTCTAGAACTATAAGTAGAAAATAAATTAAATTGTTTTAAGGGAGAGTAGATAATATTTTAGTATTAGATAACAAAGCACCACTTATGGTACCTAAGAAGTTAGCTTTAAAATATAAAGCAATACCTATAGATAGTAATAATGATAATTTAACTGTAGCTATATCTGAAGAAAATATATATGCAATAGAAGATTTTAAACTAGTAACTGGTAAAAATATAATTTTAAAGATAGAAGATGAAAAATATATAAATGAAAGTATTGATAAATATTATTCTAAAAACCTTTTAGACAATGAGGAATATTCAAAGTCTATATTAGATAAGATTTTGAATAAATCATTAGAATTTAATTCTAGTGACATACATATAGAACCTTTTGAAAATACATTAAAAATAAGAATGAGAATAGATGGATATCTAAAAGAAATTTATAGTTATCCTATCAATATTCATATGCAATTAGTTACAGTTATAAAACTATTAGCGGGAATTGATATAGCAGAAAAAAGATTACCTCAGGATGGAAGGATAGATAAAAATATAAATGGAGAGATTATAGACCTTAGAATATCGACTATTCCAACTATACATGGAGAAAAAGCTGTAATTAGGTTATTAAACCGAAATAAATTTTTAAGAAATAAAGAAGAACTTGGATTTTCAGAAAAAGCTATAAATAAAATTAATAAAATGATACATAATATGAGCGGGATTTTACTCATAACAGGCCCAACAGGAAGTGGAAAAACTACTACGTTATATTCTATATTAAATGATTTTAAAAGTATGGATAAAAATATTGTAACTATAGAAGATCCAGTAGAATACAAAATAGAAGGAATAAACCAAATACCTTTAAATACTAAAATAGGTCTAGATTTTGCTAGTGGATTAAGAGCTATTTTACGTCAGGATCCAGATATAATTATGGTTGGAGAAATAAGAGACATCGAAACTGCTAAAATTGCAATGAGAGCAGCATCTACGGGTCATCTAGTTATAAGTACTATGCACACTAATAATGCAGTAGAGGCAATAAATAGACTGCTAGATATGGATATACCTAGATACTTAATAGCATCTTGCTTAAAAGGCATAGTTTCTCAGAGGTTGGTAAGAAGAGTGTGTAAAAATTGCAGTATAGAAACTATTATAGGTAAAGAGTTTGCTAGCAACTTAAAAATGGAATTAAATACTAAAGTAAAATTAGAAAAAGGGTGTAACGAGTGTAGTAATACTGGGTATAAAGGGAGAATAGCATTAAATGAAGTTGTAGAAATAAATAAATATTTAAGACAGGCTATAATAGAGTGTAAGAATATAGAGGAAATTTATAATATTGCTAAAGAAAGTAATATGATTAAATTTGAAGATAGTTGTACATACTTACTAAAGGAAAAAATAACTACAGTAAATGAATGTTTATCAGTAGATTTTTTTAATGATTAGAGGTGAGTATGTGGCTATATATGAATGCGTAATATACGATAAAAAAGGTAATCGAAAAAGTATAAAATTAGAGTTTGATTCGGAAACAGACTTAAATTCATATGCTTTAGAAAATGAATTTAAAATAGCAGATACAAAATTAATAAAAGAAAAAATTATAAATAAAGTAAAAAACAAGGAATTGTCAATTATGTGTAATCAATTAGGAATGTTAATATCTTCAGGGTGTGAAATTACAAATTCACTAAATACAATTCAATCTAATTGTAGTCATAAATTAAAATCTATTCTAAAAAAAGTTAATTATAACCTACAAAAAGGGAACTCTATTTCAACATCATTTCAAAATACGAGCATGTTTTCAAACTTTTTTATAAATATGATAAAAGCAGGAGAAGTAAGTGGGAAATTAGATGAAATACTTGTGAGTTTAGCAACTTATTATAAAAAAGAGTATGAGTTTAAAAATAAATTATTAACAGCTATGATATATCCATTGTTATTGGTGGTTGTATGTGTACTTGTAATCTTATTTATGCTTATATATGCAGTTCCAAGCTTGCAAGCGTCATTTATTAGTAATGAAAGAACTTTACCTATAAGTACAAAAATATTAATACAAATATCTAGTTTTTTTAGGAGCTACTATGAATTAATAATTATTTTAGGAATGATTTTGTTACTTATTGGTTATAAACTTATATCTAAATCTGATAAATTAAAATATTACTTCGATGAAAAAGTATTCAAATTTAGATGTACGAAAATAATAATACAAACAATAGAGATTAGTAAGTTTATAAGGTGCTTTTATATTTTAATAAGTAGTGGAATTCAAGTTGTTAATGCTCTAGAGATATCGTCTAGTGTCATAAAGAATAGATACATACAACAAAGATTATATTTATCTAAAGATTTTATACAAATGGGAAATAATATAACTAACTCATTAGAAGTTTCACAGGTATTTCCCAAAATAGTTATATCTATGATAGAAGTAGGAGAAGAAACAGGTAGGTTAGAAAAATGTTTGCATAGTATAACCACTAATTATGATAATGACTTAGATAATTTTATAAATAAGATAGTTAAATCAATTGAACCAATTATTATAAGTATTATGGGAATTTCCATAGGAGCAATAGTTATATCTATGATGATACCTGTATTTGATGCAGTGACATCATTTCAATAAAAATAATTAAAAAGGAGCTTATTTATGAATAATAAAATGAAAAAAAGAAGAGGATTTACTCTTATAGAATTAGTGATGGTAGTTGCTATATTAGGGACATTATCCAGTATAGCTTTAGTGAAATTTACGGATGTAGGTAAAGACAGTAAAGTAAATTCCGACTATGTTACTGCTAGTAATATAGCAACTGCAGCAAAGTTAGCATTAAATAGTAATGTAGA
>ERZ1463036.116-NODE-116-length-17582-cov-34.387764_pt1 | contig 17582 bp, 27 predicted proteins | sample MGYA00564485_ERZ1463036 | MGnify/ENA primary metagenome ERZ1463036 (study PRJEB39244, sample SAMEA3635127) | Helicobacter pylori | study: EMG produced TPA metagenomics assembly of PRJEB11511 data set (Assembly of a 5300-year-old Helicobacter pylori... | reverse complement strand
TATTGATAAAATAATGAAAAAATTAGTAAAAAAGTATTGCATTGTAAATAAAATACTGTTATAATATAATTAAGAAATGAACAAAAGGGAAAAATAAATTATTAAAAATATTAGGAGGATGTACAAATGAAACTAACATTGAAAGAAAGATTATTAAATGAGGTAAATAATGGTTTACCATTTATGGTGGGTAGAGAAAAAGACGCAATAGAATTAGGTGAAAAAATAACTATAAAAGATTATGGATTTTTAACTGGTGAAGACGGTGAATTTATATGTTTTATAGATAGTAAAAATGATGATAAATATTATTTTGGAGGTTCTGTATTAACTGAAAAATTCAAGCAAATTGAAAACGCATTCACGGAGGAAGAAATAAAAGAGTTATTATCAGAAGGTATAGACATAATATGTAGTGAAAAGAAATCAAAAAATAATAGAAAATACGTATCAGTAGAGTTTATATAGGAGGGTTACAAATGAATACAGTAGAAGTTAAAAGATTAATAAAAGAAATAGAGAAAGTTGAGAAAAAACAAAACAATTTATTAGAAAAAGTTGAATTAACTCAAAATGAGTTGAAAGGCTTACAAGACAATTTAAGAAGTGCTATGGAAGGGGATACTTCTTATTTATCTGATAACGATTTATAAGAAATGTAAAATAAATTGTTGACAAAAACCCTTTGATTATGATAATATATACTCAAAGGGTTTTTACTTTATCCAAACGGGCGTATTACTGAACCGGACGCAATGGGTGACACCACCGGAACGCTTTATCGGGTTGCACCGAACGTAAGGTTAGTAAAGGCTCTTTTATTTATTAGGAGGGATTATGAAATTAAGAGAATTAATTCCATTATTGGTATATGATATAAATCATGAATTAAAGTTAACATCAATAGGAGGTCATAGATATTCTCTAGATAATTATAAGACAAATCAAGATAAATTCCTAGAAAGACAAGTTTTTGAAATTGTTATAAGGAATAATGAGATAAAAGTTTCATTATTACCATTAAAGGAGGAAAACAATGAGTAAAATAAAAGTTTATATTGATTGTGGACATGGTGGTAGAGATAGTGGAGCAGTAAATGGTTCATATTATGAAAAAACATTTGCATTAAATGTAGGATTAAAACTTAAAAAACGACTTCTTGACTCTAATAAATTTGAAGTAAGAATGAGTAGGGAAGGAGATACATATTGCACACTTGATTATAGGACAAGCGACGCCAATAAATGGGGTGCTGACATATTCATATCAATACATACTAATAGTTCCGATAAAAAATCAGCTACTGGAATTGAAACATTTTGTTACAAATATAAATATAGGCAATTAGCTGATGCAATTAACAATGGTGTATTACAATATATAGATTTAACAAATAGAGGTGTAAAAGAGGGTAATTGGCATGTTGTAAGAGAGTCTAAAATGTCTGCTTGCTTAGTTGAACTAGGCTTTATAACAAATTCAAATGATTTGAATTTATTAATAAACAAACAACAAGAATTTGCAAACGGTATCTTTAAAGGTATTCTTGATTACTACAACATACCTTATGAAGTTAATCAAAATCATGATAAATTATATATAGTTTCCGTAGGAGCGTTTAAAGATATAAATAACGCTAAAAATAAAATGGAAGAACTTAAAAAATTAGGTATAGAGGCTTATATACATACTTGTTAGGAGGTAATAAAATGAGTAATAATTTTCCAATAAAATTTAATTTACAATTATTAGCAAGTTCAGAAACAGACTATGAAAAAATGTATAATGATTTAAAAGAAAAATATGATAATGAAACAACAACATTTAACACTTACAAAGAACAAATAGAAAAAGAAAAAGAAACATTACAATCAGATTATAACAAATTAAAAGAAGAATCTGAAAAAGAGATAAATGATTTAAAACAAGCAAATATCTCTTTATTTTTACAAATACCAAAAGAACCAACAAAAGAACAAACACCAAAAACACAAGAAGATAAAAAAACTACTTGTGATGATATAATAAAAATATTTGGAGGGAATTAAAATGGGAAGTAAAATAGTAGACGCAACAAATGAGAAAATAATTGAAGCTGTAAAAGGTGAAATGTTACCTCAAGACGCAAAATTATTAGAAAACGCTAAAACTGGGATAGATGTATTAAGTGTGATTGATGAATACCCGCACGTAATGAATAGTTTTATAAACACTTTAACTAATAAAGTCACTAAAACACTAATATATTCTAAGATATTCCAAAATCCTTTAAAAGAACTTAAAAAAGGTAAATTAGAATATGGTGATACTATAGAAGAATTGTTTGTCCAAATGGCTATGGCTAAAAACTTTGGTCAACATTGGGATGATGGCGCACAAACTCCAGAGGCAGATTTAATAAGAAAATTAACACCAAAAGTTACTGCATTATACATAAGTTCTAACTTTGATAAAAAATATAAAACGACTGTTACGCATAAACAAATGAAAAAAGCTTTTATAACAGAGGGTGGATTATCAAGATTAGTTACGCAAATAATTGGTTCTTTAACTTCTCAAGCAGAGAAACAAGAATTTATGGCAACAAAAAGAATATTAATAGATTTAGTTGAGAAGTGTGAAAATTGGAAGTTAGACGCTGATAGAAAAACTGAATCAGCTGTTGAATTAAAAGGGAAAGTGGTAAAACAAACTCCATATGTTGTAAATACAAATGGTAATCCAAAAGACCTAATAAAAGAAATAAAGACAGCTGTAGGAGATATGCAATTCCCTTCAACAAAATTTAACTTAGCTAAAGAGGAAAATTGGTGTAATCCACAAGATTTAATATTAATAACTACTTCTGATGTATCAGCGGATATAGATGTAAATGTTTTAGCTGCTGCGTTTAATGTATCTATGACTGATATAAAAACAAAAACTATATTAGTTGATGAAATGCCAAAGAAAATATTTAGAAAAAATACTACAGAGTTAGTTGATAAATCACCGGTTGACATATTATCAAGTGACACGATAGGTGAATCTGATAAAAAACCAAAGGCAATATTATGTGATAAAGATTTACTTCAAATATGGGATGAATATCAAGGAGCAGGAACATTTGTAAATGAAGAAGGAAAATATACAAATCATTTCGCAAATAGAGAAGGAATATTTGCTGTATGTGCATTTGCTAACATGGCTATATTCTATTAACAAGGAGGAAGTGAACAAATGAAGATAAGTTTTTGTTCACTTCCCTTTTTAGATTCGGGATATGAAAATACAATTGATTTTGAAAATCTAACCTCACAAATAAATTACTTTAGAAGTAAAACGTTATTTACAATGGAGGTAAATGTTAAACCCGATTCTTTAAGGGATAGTGTAACAGTAAAAGCAGAACTAGGAAAATTTAATAATGTAGATTATTTATTTATAGACAGCTCAAATGAAAATAGAAGAATAAATTATTATTTTATTGTAGGAAAAGAGTATACAACCGGTGGTAATACTACTCTTTATTTACAATTAGACGTATTTCAATCTTATTTATTTAATTATAATATTTTAGAGTCTTTTGTTGATAGGTGTCATGTTCCTAGGTGGATTGATGGATTTCCAACATTACATACAATAGATGAAGGATTAGACATGGGAGAGATTGAACAAGTAGGTGAACCAATTAAAATTGCTGATTTTAATGATTCTATAGTAATAACGTCTACTGTACCAATTGGTAAATTACCTAATGTTGGGGGTGGTTCTATTGGTGGTAGTGAAGATTGTTGGGAAAACGGACAACTATCACCTCAAGGTTTTAGATTTATAAAAGGATTTGAAGGGTTTGCACCTCGAGAGTATCAAGACAGTGGAGGTTACTGGACTATTGCGTATGGGGTAACTAAACACGGTGAACCAGATATTTATTCTTCTCTAGTGTCACAACAGCCAGTACCAGAGGAAAAAGGAGCAATGATTTCATACGATTTAAAAACTAAAAGATATGGTATTCCTATCTTAGATACTGTAAAAGCTATGGGTATAAATAGTCAATGTCAATTTGACGCTTTACTTTCTGTAGCATATAACTGTGGAGTTGGTGCAATAACTGGTTCAAATTCTTTAACAAATGCTATAGCTAAAAACCCAAATGACGAAAGTGTAATACGACCTATATGGGAAAATTTTAAGGTTACATCAAATGGAATTCCTTTAAATGGTCTAAAAGCTAGACGTAAACAAGAATGTAATTTATATTTTGGATTAGAAACAGAAATAAGACCTATAGGATTAATAAATACAAGTGGTTCTGTTAGTGGAACAGTTACCGATAATGATGGTAACGGGTGGCTACCTGATGGTTGAGGTTCTTCCGGTGGTAGTGGCGACTACAATGGATATAAAAGTTTTAATAATGATTTCGGTAACGGGTGGCTATGCCCAGTAAAAAATGGTACTGTAACAAGTAAATATGGATGGAGAACTCACCCAATTAGTGGTGATAGGAAATTTCATCATGGTACTGATATCGGTGTACCTTTAAATACTGACTATATAGCTAGTAAAGACGGTGTAGTATCAGAGCAAGGTTATAGTGATTCTATGGGAAATTTTATTTACATAGACCATGATGGTGGATATAGAACAAGAGTTATGCACCTTAACAAAATATTAACTACAAAAGGACAACAAGTAAAACGTGGTGATTTAATAGGAAAAGCCGGTACAACTGGCTCAAGTACCGGTGTTCATGCACATTGGGAAATAAGAAGAATTTCTGACAATGAATCATGTGACCCCGCTCCACCCTTAAAGAAAGGAGATAAAGTATAATGAGTGTAATTGAGGCTAAAGATTTAGACACATGGGAATCAATGTTTGATGGTATTCCTTACGGTTTATATTTATATTATATAGATGATTCAATGTTTAACACATCAATGACAAGTATAATTGGAAACTGTAGTGCTATACAAACATTACAATATACACCTTTTTTAGAACCAGGTTCAATGACTGCATGGAATATACCATATGATGTCCAAAGGTTTGGAAAACCAGACTCTAACAGACCAAAACTTGATGAAGTTCCTCAAGTTTGGAGGATAATGAGTTATGATGATGATATAAGGACTATTGGTTCATTTAAATTATATGATATTAAAGGACTATCATTGGGGGGTGAAAGGAATTGGCGAAATGAAAGTAGACTTTATAATTTCCCTTATGCATTTGCACTTCTAACCGATTACATTAACACACCAATGACTGTTAAATATCATTTATGTAAAAGAACTCCAACTCAATACGTAAAGGTTAAACAAACAATATCAGATAGGTGTTCGTATGGGATATTTATAGATAATTATAAAAAAGATAAAAACGGGAAAATGGAGGCTATAGTGTCGAGTGACGCCCATACTTTACCATGTACAAGTTCTGCTTATTCTCAATGGTTTGCGTCAAGTAAAAATCAAACAAATTTTAGTTTGAAACAAAGCTTAGACCAATCATTTTTACAACAAAGACAAGGAACTCAATCAACACAAATGCAAATGTTTAATAGTCAAATAGGAGGTTTAATGTCTGCTATTAGTGGGTTTGCTATGGGTGGTGTTTTAGGTGGACTTATGGGTGGAGCGAATGGATTAGTTAATATAGGACTTTCAAATATGAAAGGTAATATGCAAATGAACCATTTATCACAAACAGGAGCATTACAAAGACAAGGTATAATTGGAGCAAATTTAGCTATGCAAAAAGATTTAAAGTCCACACCAAATACACTTTTATCTATGGGTAGTGATATAATGTATGGATTAAAAAATGGTGAAAAAAGGTTGGATTTAATAAGATACATGATAACAGAGGAATACGCACAAAAAATAGGTGATTATTTCGCTATGTATGGTTATAAACAAAATAAATTAATGAATATTGCAAGAAGGAACAGAAAATATTATAATTATATTAAAACAATTGGTATAAATCTGCAAACGTTTGGAATACCAAAGGAACACGTTGAAACGTTAAAAAACATTTATAATAATGGTGTTACAATATGGCATGTAGATAGAGAAGGTGTAATTGTAGGGGATTATTCAAAAGATAATGTGGAAGTTTAGGGGGTATATATGAACGAAATAATAACACTTATAAATAGTGTAGGTTTCCCAATAGTAGCTTGTTATTATATGGCGAAAAGGGATGAAAAAACAACATCAATATTGAGAGATTTAACAGTAACTTTAAAAGGTATTGAAAAAACTTTAGATATTAATAATAAGGAGGAGAAAAATGAGTAAGAAAAAAAGTTTTTATAATAATGGAGATAAGATAGTTTTTATGGAGGAAAGTAGAGGGGGTAGGTTATTTTCTACCTACTCCTTAATCGCAAAAAATAGGTTTAGGTGGACTAATTTACCCGAAGAAATTGACTCACATAAAATAGAAGAATATTTATTTAATTGTGGGCAAGTAGCATTTTTTAAAGATGAATCTAAGGGTGGGTATTTGTGTTTACCTTGCACTTCAAATGGTATGTTTAATGTTTACGGTGAACCTTTAGAATTTCAAGTTACTGGTGTTGACTATTCAGAATCCTATAAATCTAAAGATATGGTATGGATTAGAAATAACGACCATTGTTTACCTACACGAAATCAAGTTGAATTTTATACAGACTGGATAGACGATATAGAAAAAACAATGCGTAAAAATTTAAAACAATTAAGGCAACCAGACATTGTGGCAACTGATAAAAATAACGAGTTAACCATGCGCAATATGTGGGATAAAGTTGAAGAAGGTGACGAACCAATTTTTTATAATAAAGATGTTTTTAGAGGTGAATTTCCAATTCAAGTTTTAAATAGAAATGTTGTAAATAATCTTGAATCTTTACAAAAAAATAAAGATGATGTTATGTTTGAGTTATTAACATTTTTAGGTATAAACAACGCTAATACAAGTAAAAAAGAAAGAATGATAGTTGATGAAGTAAATGTAAATAATATACATATTTTAATGAATCTTGACATTGAATATAAAAATAGAAAGTTAGCTTGTGAAATGATAAATAAAAAGTTTGGGTTAAATGTTGAAGTTGAAATGGTTATAGAAGAATTACAAGAAAGATATATGAATATTGATTTACCAAAAGGTGAATTTAACCCTAATAAATCTAAATGAAAGGTGATGAAATTAATTGGCGAAATATACTCTAGAATTAAGGCAAATTGTAGAATCAAAAAATTTAAAAGTATTTGATTTTGATTATAATTTTTATGATAACGATTTAAAACAAAATTTTGAACAAAAGTTTATAGACCACTACTACTTTAATGAAATAGGTTTTGAAACTATAGCAAGATTTAAACAAAGGTTAAAAGCTAGATTAAATGTAATAATGCCATACTACAAACAACTTTATCAAACTGAACTAGCGAGTAAAGATATAAATTTTATGTTAAATAAAGATTTAAAGGAAACTTTTATAAGGGAATTAACAAACTCAAATAATTTAGTTGGTAATACAGTAAATAATGTTTCCGGAAATGATAATACAACTTTTTCAGAGTCATCATTAACAAATGGTAACGCCACATTAAGCTATGACTCTTTAACTACAATAAATAAAAATAATAATGATTATAGAAATAATTCAGAGTCAAATAACAATATGCGAAATACGGGTAATGAAAGAGAGGAAACAACATTATTATCCCAAGGTAATATTGGTATAACCTCAAGCGCTGAATTACTTCAAAAGTGGAGAGATACAATTATAAATATAGACCAACTTATAATAAATGAATGTAACGATTTATTTATGATGATATTTTAGGAGGTATTAAAAATGGATTTAGAAAAAAAGTTAGAACAGATTAAGCCATATCAATTAAACTGTAACGTGTTTTCAGTATATGATTACCCTACTTCATACACTACACAAGAATTGTTAAACAAATTTTTTGAAACAATTAATAATTGTGTAGATTTATGCAATAATGTTTTAGATTTAGCAAAATGGTTAGTAAGTATAGGGTTAGAACAAGAGGTATCTAAAAAGTTAGATGAATGGTTAAAAGACGGCACATTATCGGAGTTGATAAATGAAAGAATATTTAATGAATTAAATGTTAAATTAAACTTAAATATTGAAAATGTTGATACACTAAAAAAACATACATTCGGATGGTTAAATGTTAAAAGTTTTGGTGCGATTGGTGATGGTGTCAATGATGATACAGAAAGTATTCAACAATGTTTTGATTATGGTTCAATACATGGTGGTACAATATATTTTCCAAGAGGTGTGTATAAGGTTACTAAACCTATCAATGTTTATTTTGATTATGAATCAGAAAATAAACGACCTAAAATTCAAAAGATAATTGGTGACGGTTCTCAATCATTTGAAGGTGTTCATGACTCAACAGTTATAAAAGGTTATAATATACCAGCTCATAGGGGTGTTATTGAGATATTAGGAACTGGAAATACATTTGGAGGAAATACTAAAATAGAAGATTTAGGAATTGAACAAGATAGTTCATGTAATGAAAAAAGTTATTGTATGTGTGTTGGTGACTCAAATCAATTTGAATTTAACAAAGTTAAGATGTTTGGTTATAATTGTTTATTATTAAGAAGTGGGTCAAATTTAAATACTAGAGAAACAAGCTACGCTTGTATAAATATGCGAATCATCAATACAGTATTAAAAGTATTTGAACATACTACAAAAGGGTTTGCTATATTTAACGAAGGATTGATAACTAATAAGGGTGGATTATGTGATAACATATTGATTGAATCTTGCATGATACAAGGACTTTGTGTATTTTGGTGTGTTATGTTGCAGGTTGAAAATTCTCACATAGCTTTGAGAATACCACAAAAGGTTAAAACCACTGAAAACGAGGGTCAACTAAACGGTATTGAGGTGGATTATTCTTCAGGTTTCTTACTTTTAGGTTTTACAACAGCTAATTTTAAACAATTATATTGTGAAGATTATAGGAGAGCTATTGATATTTACCCACTTAAAGGTGATATGGGTTCATTATCTTTTGATAATTGTTATTTTAACGCAAGAAGTAATCAACCGTCACCTACACCATATAAAAATTATTTAGCTGATTATGCTATTTTATTAAGGAAAAATAATGAAAACCCTCAATGGACTTTAAAATCATGTGAAGTTAATAATTGTATATCAAGGGAGAACGATTATAATGAAGAATTTGAATTTAATAATTCATTTTTAGAAAACCATATAGCACAACATTTAAAAGTTAAATCATATAGAATTTATTCAGATAAAAATGTAAAAGTTATAAATTATGTACCTAGTAACTACGAAATATATAAAAATATAATGTCCTCAAACAAAAGAACATTAAGATTTGGTTATCAAAATTTGCAAAACAATGGTGTTACACTTAAATTTAATAGATATAGTGAACGTGTTAAAATAACAAATAATTCTTATATAACTGAATGTGATATTTCATTTAGTAGACCGTTATCAGATAGTGAAGATTTCGCACTTGTTATATATAATGGTGAGGGTGAAAATGTTTACACTATTAATAAAATGATGTTGGAAAAAACATCTGATGGTTTAAATTATAGTGGTTCAAAAATTTTTAAACCAAATTCTTCTATTAATGAAAATGACGAACTATATATACAATTTTACTCTGTATCATTAAATATATTAGATAATAATATTTCTATTGAAGGGTCAATAAACTTATCATATTAAAAATAGAGTAGGTATTTTCCTACTCTATTTTTAAATCCTCTAGGTTAAGAGAACATTTATTTATATTTAAATTACTATTTTCTTCAATTTCTTTATCAGAAATAGATAATATTTTTGGAAATACGGGGAAGTATTCTTTCCATTTATTAGATTTATAAAGATTAATATATTTATTTATATCAAAAGGTTTTGTATTACACACCTCTACAAAGTATATAACAACATTATTATTCAACCTAAATACTACCAATAAATCACATCTAACATTTCCAATTTTAAATTCGGATTTACATTTTAGTATTTCAACATTATTTTCATAAAGTTTAGATATAAAATTAGTAACTATTGTACTATGTTTTAATTGTGTTGGTTTTTTATTTATATAATGTATTTGCTCTAAACATACAAATTCTTGTGATGATTTAATAAATCCGTGTTCTCTTAAATGTTTTAACCTTCTTGTGCATGGACGTTTAGAACTGTTAAAGAATATAGTTGCTATTGTTGATGTTGTAGCTACTTTAAATGTATTTAAAAACTCTATTATTTTTTCGTCGCGTTCAGTTAATATAATTCGTTTCATAATATCACCCCTATAATTTATCTAAAAAATCTAAATTATCTATCTTATTATCTTTTTTGATTTCCTTAAACCCCAATTGTTTACTTACACTATTTATTTCTACTTTTTTAAGGTGATTTTTAATATAATTTTGTACCTCGTCATCACTTATAAAATAACCTTGAAACTCTATTTTATTTGAACCAACTTTTAAAATTCCATGCCCTTTACCTTTTAAGTTTTCACCTCCTAAGTCATCTATTGCTATATAAGAATTTTTTTCATCTTCTACCTTAAAACATATCCTATTATTAATATTAGCTTTTACAACATTATCAATAACGTCAGAAGATGGTCGTTGTGTTGTAATAAATGTGTATACTCCACACGCCCTACAAATAGGTAAAAGTTCTTTTAAATAAAACATACCTTGTTTTTTCTTATCTTTTAAAAGTAATACAATTTCCTCAACATATAAAATTATAAAAGGCATTTTCTTGTTAGGAAACATTTTATTAAACTGGAAAATAGATGTTAAATTATGTTTCATTAATGTTGTGTATCTTTCCTCACATATTTCAAAAACTTCTTGTATAACCTCATTAACTTTAAAAACATCATACTCAAATGATTTTACATGTTTTAAATTTTTAAATAAATTTAATTCAACTCTTTTAAGGTCGCATAAGTAAAGTTGTAATTCATGTGGTCTATAATTAGTTACAAGTGAGGTTATTATACTTTTTGTGCAAACTGATTTGCCTGAACCCGTTGTACCTACAATAAATGTATTAGGGTTTTCTTTTAGATTTATTTTAACCTCTCCCTCTAAAGATTCACCTAAAAAAATCTCAATTCCATCACAACTTTTATTATGATTTATATAATTAACATTTGTTTTTAATGTGTTTTTACACACCTCAATTATCCAGTTTGTACCTTCAAAAGAAAATTCTAATTTATAACCTAAAGCACACTCTAAAGAATCTTTAAAATTTTTTATATAATCTTTACCTAAACCTAACGGTATACTGAAAACATATTTTTCACCTTTTACTGTATCATATTTTTTAATTAATGAAGGGTAAACTTTTTCCTCATTTATCTCTTTATATAATTTTACAATATCAAAATACTCTTTAAAATTAAAATCTCTTTCTTTTTTGTTAAATGTATAATAAGAATCTACTATTAAATCTTTTACGAGTTTACCCGTGTTCCATAATAAATCAAATAATGGGTATATAATATTTGTTTGTTGTTCCATAACCTATTACCTCCTATTTATACTTTCTAAAATATTCACCACATTTATTACATTTACAAACATAATAATCATTTGTTTCATCAACAATAATATAATCATTAACCTCAAAACAATTTTTAGAAAAATCCATAATATATCTCCTTATATAGTTATAGTGTTTTAACTGTACTTAACATTACTTACAAATATTGATAACACTGATGATATGTTCTTATCAACCTATACCAACTGATTGTATATATTAAAGTATATGCAAACGTACAATTAAAAGTACATAAAAAAAGAGAAGATTTTTAAAATCTTCTCTTAAAATTAAATGTATCTTATTATTTCACTCATTAATTTTTTATATTCTTGATTTTTAAAATACATTTTACCTTCTGTGTAAGCGTTGTATATTTCATTTTTTTGCCACTTGCTCATACCTTTTATACCTATATAACCTTCCATAAATTCCTCTGGTAATATACAGTATTTTTCTTTGCTAGATTGCTCTATAATATTATCAACATATATATTAGCGTCCTCATTAAACCATACGCCTACTTCTTGACCTTGATAATATAATGAACAAATAGGGACATGGATTCCACTTCTTATAGGTAAAATGAAATTGTTATTATCTTCATATGCTACAGCGTTCATAGAATAATCACCGTATGATGTACCCTCAATTAATTCAGCGAGTTCAGTTTTAGCAAATTCTTCTCGATATTCTGGTGTTTCAGTTAATTCAATTGTTATTAAATATTTACTGCCATCTTTTTTCTTTTTAAAAGGGTGAAATCTTTGTTTGTTATTTCTAATTTGTATATCATAGTAAGTAAAAAACGGGTTTACATATGATATTGCATTTCCTATTATCATCATTCTCCAGTTTTCCCTTTTTCTTACAATAGTTCTTATAAGTTCCCATAATGTAAACATTTCATCTTTCAAGTAGTTAGGAAACTTATTTCGAGGTTCTATATATTCATCAAAAACGAGTAAAGTAACCTTTGGGAATGGTGTAGATTTTTTCTTTACTGATGTTGATAATGCCACCATTATTATAGCTAATTCTCCGTTTATATAACCATACATTCCTTTAACTTCAAATTCTGTGTCTGGGTAAAATTCCACAATATCATCAAAAAAATGTTCCTTCATTTCCTCAATATCTGTTTTTCTCCTTCTAATATAAACAGATTGTTCACCTCTTTTAAGGAAATTATTTATCATTCTTTTTTTAGAATCAAAAGATTTACCATTTCCTCTTTCACCCATGATAAAATTAATTTTCGATTGCCTTGAAAATAATTCGTCACTTGAATAATAAATTGAGTTATCTAAATCTGACAAACTTATTACCTCCTTCAATTATATGCTGTATTTTTTCCTCATGTGGTAAAATAAACTTATGATTTCTTTGTAAAAGTTTACTTTGATGTTTAATTACTTCTTTATTTAAATTTATGTTATAATAGTGTGCTATATTAACACACCATTGTATGACGTCCATTAACTCCTCACCTACATTTGGTATATCAGTTTTACTTATTGCTCCGCCTAATTCTGTTGATTCTTCAATAAGTCCAACAAACATTTCAAAAGGTGATAATAATTGGCTTTCCTTAGTGGGATACATATTACTCATTCATACCACCACCTTTTAATGTTTCTTTTTTACTAATTTTAGCTACTTTATTTCTATAATCACGACATTTATAACAAGTTTTATAATATTCACCACTTGGTTTTAAATCTCTTTCTGATTTATCACAACCACATAGACAACATTTCCCCTCTTTTATTCTTTCTGCTCTTGTTCTTTTATGATAATCCCTCATATTATTATAACATATTTCACAACGAACTTGATTTTTTATTGCTTTTCTACTTCTACATATAACACATATACCGTTTTCTTTTAATTTTTCATATTTTTTCTTTTTTCTTTCACTTATATTTAACATTTAAAACCCTCCAAATATATTATCTCTTAATTTATAGTCCCCCTCTAATAATACATAACCACCAGGAACTTTTACTTTTACTTTTTTACCACTAAAAGTTGCACCCATGTAAAATGTGTCAAACGTTTGCACCTCTCTTACTTCTTCCGGTAGACCAGCACATTTACAAGTTAATTTTCCGTTATGTGATTTAACCATATACTTTTTACTTGCAATTGCTTTAAACTCACAATATGTTTTTTCTATATCCCACTTACCTAAAATATAAGGGTCAAGTATACCATTTTCATTTAATATTTTTATCATTTTACCTTCTTCATCATATTCAGCATATACACCCAACTTTTCGATAACCTTTTCCTTTGGTAAATTAGTGTAAAGTGAATCGGTATCAAAATACATTACATGGTTTTCATATTCTCCATTTTCATTTATAGACAATTTATATAATATATCTCTTAAATTACATCTAGCCCAAGCTGTAACAGCACTTGCAAAAGCCGGATAATATTTTTTATCAGCGTCATAAACAATATCTGTATTTATATTTTTACAAATACCGTTTTTTATCTCAATTCTTCTTTCCTCACGCTTTGGGTTACTAGCCAGTTTTCCATAGAAAGAATTTAAAACTAATTTAGCAAAATTTGTTAAAGCATTATTCTTATCTTTTTTACCTTGTATTTTCTTTTCTGTATATTCGTCAACAACATCTGCAAAGTGACCTACATTTGCCTTAAAAGTTAATGTTTCATATACTTTGTAATTTTCAAATACTGTATTTTCAAGTATATTTTCAAGTTCAAATTCCCAAATGTATAGTCTATATCTATGTTCTACACTTCTTGCGTTTGTTCCTTTAGCTTGTCCATCTATAATATTTGTTGCAATATATTCAGTACCATTTCTACCGAAAATTTTAGTGTTATTAAATCCACATTGTATTACACCTATTTCATTATTACTATGTTTATTATAAAATTTATCAAACTCTATAACTAATATACTAAGTTCATTATCCTTACATTTATGGTAACCCTCGTATAAAGTAGGTTCACCGTAAGGAAGTGGTTTATTTCTAACAACACTGGGATAAGAACTATTAATATCTATGCTTGTCCCGTTTATACCTTTTAAATGTTTACCTTTAAAATAATTATTTACTTGTGTCCACCCACCGGTATAAGACTTTTTAATTATGTCTATAATATTAGCATATGGATAAAGGTCGGGATAATCTTCTAAAAATGCTTTGTATGGTTTATCTAATCCATATTTACCTTGTATAAATTTTTCAAAAGCTATTGCACTTGCTGTTGTTTGTTTAGTTTTAATAGAATCATAAAATTGTCTAAAAAATTCTTTTAGTATGTAAACATCATTATATAAATACATTTGTTCAAATTCCGTTAATTTGTGACCGTATTCTCTTATTTTATCGTAATCATAATCATCTCCTAATTTGTGGAATTTTTCGTCTATTGTTATAACTTTTTTACCTATTGTACTTAGTTTATTAGACATTATTTTATAAGAATCTAAAAACTCTATGTCTGGAAAAACTTCCTCACTAACTTTAAAAAACTCACCTTTTATTTTCTTAGTATATTTTAATTTTTTAGATTTAAAGTTCACATTTGCACCGTAAACTATGTTATCATTTTCTGTTATATTAAATGATAGTGGTGAATGTCGCTCAATAACCTTTTTATTATCTTTAACCTTAGAGTTATAATACTCAAAACCATTTCTTAAAAGGTAATATTTCATGAACTCAATATCCCATGCTAAATTGTGAACAAATATTCTCATTTTTAATTTTTTTCTTATAGCTTTAACTTTGGTCTCACTCATTTTTTCATACAAATCAACTCTACTATATAATATTGTTTCTATTGCGTTGAAAAATTGTTCTAGTGTTTCACCATATAAAACATAGTCATTAACTGTATTAGATAAACCCCACGCGTAAACTTTTACGGCGTCACCTTTATGTTTTACCGGTGTCTTATTCTTTGCTTTTTCCTCATACATATTTTTAATCTTTTCAGAAACAAAACAAGATTCTGTATCAAAACAGAAAGTGGCGTCTACATTAAAGAAATGTATGTTTTCTATTAAATTGTCGTAATGTATCATATATTCTTTAATGTGATTTTTCATTATTTAACCCCCACATTTATATATTAAATTCCCTACCGATAACACGTTCAAAATATTCAAGTCTTTCGTGGAGCATTTTATTATATGCTTGTGGTGTATCGGATTTCATAATTTCTTTTGGTATTTCATATTTAAATTCCATTTCACTCACATATTCCATAAATTGATACGCTAAATCTAGTCTTACACCAAACCTTTTTTTCATTTTATTAATTAATTTTTTGGATTTATTATTATTTTTAATTTCTTTAAAATATCTATTAAAAAAATCATCTAAAGCGTTATTTGTTTTAGATTTTAATGTCTTTTTATTTATATCCTCAACTTTAACATTATGATTCCATTTTAATTCGCTTTTTATTTCATCAGTTATCATATTCCGTCTAAAATCTTTTAATTTTTCCTCGGCTTTCTTTTTTTCTCTTTGCTCTCTGTTTTTAAATATCTTTTCATCTATTTTTTTTACTTCTTCTATTATTTTAGGTCTTTCTTTTTGTCGATTAAATCTTTTTTTCAAGTTTTCGACTGTTTTAGAACTTCTAGCCAATGTTTCTAATGTTTTACCCTCTGTAATTTTTTTAATATCCAAACCTAATTTTTTAGCATTATTTAATATTTTTTTAACTTCTTGTTGTCTTTTGTTCATAAATACTCACCCCTTGTCCTAATTATAGTATAACAAAGATTTATGTAGAAATCAATACTTTTTTAATGTTTTTTACAATTAAAAAATAGGCTATTTGATAGCCTATTCTTCTAAATTTTTTAATCTAGTTTTTAGTGGTGCATATTTTTCCATAACTAATTCTTCAATTATAAGTCCTATTGTTTTTCTTTGAGTGCTTTTTTGTTCTCTTAGTATCTTTTTACATTCCTCTGATACTTGTGTTTGTAATGGTTCTAATTTACTCATTGGTATTCTCCTTGTTTATTGTTTTTGATAAAAGCGTATATAGTAAATCAGTTTGTGACGCTTTTTCAATTAATTGTTTATAATCATCAAATGGAACTACTATATATTTCGGATATTTTGGTTCTTGTATAAAAGATATATCGTTATCAAACATTATTATTCCTCCTTTAAAAATATAAAATTAGTGTATTCACCGTCAAATATTGCGATAACACCATTATCTATAAAATTATCTAGTTGTTCTTTTGATATTTCAAATGATGATGAACCCCATCCTAATTTTGTATATTCATCTAAATCTTTCTTTCTATTATCTAATATTGTTACTTGTTCCATTTGTTATACCCTCCATATATTTATTTTTGCATTCTTCACATAAATCTACTGGAGTATTAAACTCCGGTAATATTACTTTTTCTAACTTTTCTTTTGGTTCTCCACAACCGTCACATAATAAATAATCATTGTTAAATATTAATTTTGGTTTATTTGTTTTCATATTTTTATCCTCCACTTGTTTTTTAGCAATTACATACTCTACATTAAAACATATAAACACTATTATAGATGATAGTATTATCGCTAAGATTACATTTGCTAAGAATTTAAACATTTGAATATTTCCCCGTTTGTTGTTACTATATACCCTTTTTTAGATAATATTTTTGATTGTTCTTGTATTGATAAATTTAACCATTTTTTAGTTTTCATATTCCTATACCCCTCTTTTTTATTATAATATTTGTTCTTTAAATATTACCCCACAGTCAATACATTTTCTTGTTTCCTCTATAACATAATCATTAAGATTTATCCACACTTTTTTAGATTTAATAACCTTATATTTTTTATGTTTACAATTCATTTTAAACCTCCAAATAAATTATTTATTACCTCTTTACACTTATAATTATACAATATTAATGATTAAAAATCAATACTTTTTTAATGTTTTTTATAT
>ERZ1463036.115-NODE-115-length-17691-cov-81.293888_pt1 | contig 17691 bp, 15 predicted proteins | sample MGYA00564485_ERZ1463036 | MGnify/ENA primary metagenome ERZ1463036 (study PRJEB39244, sample SAMEA3635127) | Helicobacter pylori | study: EMG produced TPA metagenomics assembly of PRJEB11511 data set (Assembly of a 5300-year-old Helicobacter pylori... | reverse complement strand
TGGGGAGTGTACCAAGACAAGCGAGTTTGAGGGGGATGTTTTGGTGTGACTTTTTTGGGGGGGGAGTACAATAATTATAAATATTAAACTTATTAGTGTGACTGAGTTGTGACGGACTAATGACAGAGTTTAAACCAGAGCTTTTTTAGTGATATCAAGAGGTGTGCTAGAATTGACGGACTTTTTTAAAACCAGTCACAAAACTGCTTGCATTTACAAAAAGTCAAAAAACTTAATAAAAAATCAAAAAATAGTATCATCTAAAGGCAGAAAATAAGAGCCTTTCGAGGGTTTTGGGAATATATAAAAGTAAAATCAGTATTAAGTTACATGTTTTTAAATATATAATTTAATATATAAATATAACATTTACTTCTTAATAAGAATAATATATAATAAAATCAATAAAGTAAATAAAATGTTTACTTAGTGGAGGCGTATGAAATGGATTTTTTTGAAAATGTTGGTTTAAATATTTTAGAGGTATTGGCTAAAAAAAATATGAGTCAATCAGAACTTGCCGATAAAATTGGAGTATCTAAACAAGTTATGAGTAAGATTGTAAAAGGACAAAAATCTATAAATGTATTTGAAATTAAGAAAATATCAAAAATTTTAAATGTATCAATGGATAGACTTTTAGAAGAAAAAGAGATAAAAGAGAAACCAACTTTAATGTTTATGGCAAATATTAAAGAAGAAAACAAAAAGGATATAGAATTTTTAAACTCAGTAATAAGTGAATTAATATTAATGGAGGAAGCTTTAGATGAATAGTTTAGATTTAAATCCATTATCAAAGTCTGAAGTTAAAGATGTTATTAATAAAGCTAATGAATTAGCTGGAAGATATAAAAAAACTAATAGAATAATTAAAGAAGAAATTTTTAAAATTATAGAGATGAATTCAAAGACATTATATTATCCTACAAAAGATGATGATATTTGTGGAGCTGTATATAAATCTAAAAAATATAAAATTAGTTATATAAACACTTATATACCTCTAGAAAAACAAGTTTTTGCTGCAGCTCATGAATTGTATCATATATTATATTCTGAGGTTGATAATAATGAGTTAATTAGTAGTAATATACTTGATGAAAGATTACCTACTAATAAAATTAATAAAGAAGATTTAAAAGCAAATAGATTTGCAGCAGAAATTTTAGTTCCTAAAGAAGTTCTTATAAATGAAATTGATATAAGAGATATTAAAGAGAATTCAATAGATATTAGAGAGATAATAGAACTTATGGATATATTTTTAGTTCCGTACAAGACTATTATAAGAAGATTGTATGAGATAGAATATATTACTAAGGAGAAATATATTAATCTATTAAATCAAGAAGATAGAAACGAAGAAAGTGGAATTATGCTTTGGCAAAAAAGACTTGGATTATGCAAAAGAAATAATCAAAGAACAAATGAAATAAAATTAGATAAGTTAATAGATAATGCTCTTAAATTATATGATAAAAAACAAATAACTTATGAAAAATTAGAATTTTTGCTTAAACTTGCAAATTTAAAACCTAGTGAATTCAATATATATGAAGATAAATTTGAATCTCCTTCCGAAGAAGAAATATTAAAGATAATGGAGGAGTAATTTTGAAATATGAAAAAGTAATTTTAGATACGGATATTTGCATAAAAATAGGAAATTATGAAAAAGTTAAATTTTTGGAGATATTAATTCCAAAAATAGTTAAAAAAGCATATATGCATAAATATGTATATGAAAATGAATTACTAACTCCTAAAAATGCTAAGGTACAAATTGATAATTTGATTAAATGTGGTACTATAGAAATATTAGATGAAGATAAATTAGATAAATTAGAAAAATTAATATATAATCAAACAAAAAATATTTTAAAAAAATATATGATAGGAACAAAAGAAGAAGGAAAGAATTGGGGAGAAGTTGTTTCATTATCAATGGCAAAGACTCTTAATATAAGCTACTTTGTTTCAGATGAAAAAGAGATACAGCCAATAATAAATACTCATTTAAATTCAGGAAATGAATATGATATTACAGTTATTAGAATAGAGAATATTATAAATTGGATTAAAGAAAATCCAGAGTGCGGAATAAATAGAAAAACTGCCAAAGCTATTTGGAGAAGTTGTGGAAAATCAAATAGTGATTTTGATAGTTACATTTGGAAAAATAATTAGTACATTTTTATTGTTTTAAATAGAGTAGTCTCAAAGATAGACTACTCTTATTATTTTAAGATTTATTTGTTAAATGTTGACTTATTTGAAATAATTTTATATGGATAAATAAGTAATAATAGTAAAATAAGTTTATTTAAACTTATTTTAGAGAGGATATTGAGATGAGTTCTTTTATTAATTCAAATATAGAGTTAGTAAATAATATAAATACGGTTTTAAAGAAGAAGAAAAATTCTTTTATAAATATAGTTAATAATAAATTAACTTTTTCTGTTTTTTCCCTTATTGATAATAATCTAAGTAATGTTAAATATATTAATTTTCTTATTAGGGATACTAGGAGTATTCCTTCAAATCATGAAATTTCTAGAGAGTTCCAAATTGATATTAATCCCAATGATATGATATTTAATTCTTATGACATAATTGAAAAAAACAAATTAAAGCATTTGTTAAAGCGAAGCCTATGTATGACTTTATATATATTTAGTGTAAATATGGAATAATAACAGATTTTAAAAAGGGCTTATGAGGATATGGAGAGAGTAATAAATGAGTAATTTTGAAAAAGTACCAGTGGGAATATTAAATAAAGTAGAGAATAATAAACAAATATTTATAGCAGAATTTAAAGACAAGCTTCAAGAAGTATTCCCATCAGCAGTTAAAGATGGAATAGTTGACTTTGAAGCATTACTAAATGAGTTTGGAAAATATGCAGAAACAGATGAAAAAGAAAAATATAACATGACTTGGGTAGGGAAAAAAGAAGCGATAAAAACTGCTAATGAAGATATAATAGGTAAAACATTAAAATATATTCCAGAAGATAGCAAAAATCCAGAAACAACACAAAATCTTTATATAGAAGGAGATAACCTAGAAGTTTTAAAACTTTTAAGAAATTCTTACTATGGAAAAATAAAGATGATATACATAGTTATATATAGTTCTATTAATATATATTCTTTAAGTACTTTAAATGAATAAATAATAGATGAGTACTCAAAGTATATATGGATAGAGAAGAATATGAAAAATTAGAAGGTTCAATAGATGAATATAATGAAAGATTAACTATAAATAATAAAAATAATGGTGAATATCATTCTAGATGGTTAAAATCATTATATCCTAGGCTTAAAGTCGCAAGAGATTTATTAAGTGATGATGGAGTAATATTTATTTCTATTGATGACAACGAAATTAGTAATTTAAAAAGAATTTGTGATGAAATTTATGGTGAAGGAAATTTTATTACAAATTTTGTGTGGAAGAAAAGGACTGGATCTAATGATTCTAAAAATGGAGTAAGTGTTGATCATGAATATATTATTGCATATTTTAAATCAAGTTTAGGTAATTTATCAGGTGTGAAAAAAGGGTTTGAAAATTATAAAAATCCTGATAATGATGAAAGAGGAGAATGGATGGCTGATAATTTAACTTGTAATAAGACAGCATCTGAAAGACCAAATTTATATTATCCTATAACAGATCCTAGTACAGGTATAACTTATAAATGTAATAAAAACAGAGTTTGGGCTTATGAAAAAGAAAGGATGAATAGATTAATTTATGAAAATAAAATAATATTTCCTAAAAAAGAAAATGGAACACCTATGTATAAAAGACATAAATCAGAAGTTAAATCTGATAGGAAACCGTATAGCTCTATAATTGATACTAAGATAAATTCGATAGCTACTAAAGAGTTAAGAGAAATTTTAAATAATCAAGTATTTAGTTATCCGAAAGGAACTGATCTTTTAGAACAACTAATAATTCAAGGGAGCGATAAAAGTGATATTATTTTAGACTTTTTTTCAGGGTCTGCAACTACTGCTCATGCAACCATGCAACTTAATGCAGAGGATAATGGGAATAGAAGATTTATAATGGTTCAATTACCTGAGTTATGTAATGAGAAAAGTGAAGCTTATAAAAATGGATATAAAACTATTTGTGATATAGGTAGAAAAAGAATAGATTTAGCAGGAGAAAAGATTAAGGAAGAAAACAAGGATAAAGAAGGAATAGAGAGTTTAGATATTGGATTTAAGTTATTTAGGGTTTCTGATACTAATATTAGGTGGATTAGTGAGGCTATTAACTCTAATGATGGGGTAGAAGAAAAGGATATTATAACACAGGAAGAACTTAGAGAGAATGAATCTTATAAGGATAGATTAGATTTTAATCCTTGGTTTACAGATTTAGATGTTGTTTATGAAATGATGCTTAAGAGACAAGATATTGAATTAACTGAGAGAATAGAGAAGTTAGCTTACATAGGGGATAGGACTTATTTAGTTGGATATACAATTCTTGTTTGTCTTGAGGAAAATATAACTGAGGAAATGGTTAGAAAGATAAGTGAGATTGAAACTTTTTTATCTTGGATTGTTTTTAGAGATAGTGCTTTTGATGATGATATTAATTTAAAAACTAATACTATAAACTTACTTAGAACTTTGATTAAAGAGAAGAATCCTAGAAATAAGAATCAAAAGATTCTTTGGATATAGGAGGGACAAGCTATGAGTAAGAGTGTTAAGTTTAAGTTTGAAAAGAATTTGCCTCATCAAGATAAAGCAATTGATTCAGTAGTTTCTCTTTTTAGTGATGTTGATAAAAGTATTGATAATTCTGTTTATTCTGGAACTATAAATGCAATTAGAGAAAAGTTGCAAGGAGAAATTGTAGATAGAAGAAATATTCAAATTTCTAATGGGAAAAAGTTAAGAGATAATCTAAGAAAGATTCAATTTAATAATGGATTAATATTAAATGATGAGGTGGAAACAGATAATAATACCTTAACCTTCACCATAGAAATGGAAACAGGTACAGGGAAAACCTATGTTTATTTAAAAACTATTTTAGAGTTATATAAGAAGTATGATGGAAAGTTTAAAAAGTTTATTATAGTAGTTCCTACTGTTCCTATTAGAATGGGAGTAGAAAAGAGTATAGAAATGCTTAATGAACATTTTTCAGAACAATTTGATGGACTTGATATATCAAAACATGTTTTCATTTATAATTCTAAACTTAAAGATGTTGCAGAAAGTGTTAGAAGGAAATTTATTGATAGTCAGGATTTAAGTATTTTAGTTATGAATACTCAAGCTTTTAATAAAGATACTAATATTCTTAGAAATACAGATCATGAGAAAAATACTGAGAATATAAGTGTTTGGGATGAAATAAGACAACTTCATCCAGTTGTTATAATTGATGAACCACAAAAATTTGATGGGGGTAAGAATAGTAAGAAAAGAACATCTTCTTTATCAGCTATAGATGAGATTCAACCTACATTTACACTAAGATATTCAGCTACTCACAATGAGATTATAAATCCTACTTATAAATTGGATTCCTATGCTGCATATAAGGATAATCTTGTCAAAAGAATAAAAGTTAAAACTGTTAATAAACTTGTTCCAACAGATTTTCCTTATATAAGATATTTAGAATTTACCAAGGATTTTTATGCAAAAATTGAAATTTTTTATGCTGAGCAGGGAAAAGAAATTACTAAGAAAACTTTTAAGGTTAGACAAGATAGTAATGGAAATATATTTGAGTTATCAGGAGATTTACCTCAATATAGAAATTTTAGAATAGCTGAGAATCCTTTTAAAGGAAAGAGTTTAAAAATAGAAACTTCAGATAGACTGGTTGAAATAAAAGAAGGGGATTGTTTAAGTCCATTTTCAGAAAAGGAAAATGTAAGAATTCAAATGAAAATAGCCATACAATCTCATTTAGAACAACAATTTAATCTTCTTGAAAGTGGGCAGAAAATAAAAGCTTTAAGTTTATTCTTTATAGATAGGGTAAGTAAGGTAAGAGGAGAAGATGGAGAGGATGGAGAATATTTAAAAATATTTGATTCAGTTTATAATGAAGTAATTTCTGACCCTACTTACAATAAGATTTTTGAAAAGTATCCAGATTATTTTAAAGAATATAAGGACACTAAGAAAGTAAGACAAGGATATTTTGCTATTGATAAGAAAAAAGGAAGTACAATAGTTAAAGAAATTGAAGGGTGGAATGAGGATGGAAATGATTCTTCAATTTCTTTAAAAGCTAAGGATAAAGAATATATTGAAAGAGGTATTGAATTAATTTTAGAGAAAAAGGATGAATTAATTTCTTTTGAAGAGCCTCTTGCATTTATATTTTCTCACTCAGCACTTAGAGAGGGTTGGGATAATCCTAATGTATTTACCTTTGCACCTTAAAAAATAGTAGTAATTCAATAGCTAAGAAGCAAGAAATAGGAAGGGGATTAAGACTTCCTGTTGATACAGAGGGGAATAGATGCAAGGATGAGAGTTTAAATGTTCTAACTGTGGTGGCTAATGATAGTTATGATCACTTTAGTGAAAAACTTCAACAAAGCTATGATGAAGAATCAGGATTTAACAAGGATGAAGTAACTAATGATGTTATAAATATAGTATTCAAAAAAGCAGGGATTCCAATAGAAAAAATAACATCAGAATTAACAACTGCTTTTAGAAATGAATTAAGAGAAAATGGACTTATAGATAAAAATGATATTCTTAAAAAGGATGCTGAAGAAAAGTTTAGTGAAATTCAGTTTAAAAATGAAACTTTAAAAGAACACTCAGCTAATATTAGAAAAGAATTTGTAAACCAAATGAAAAGCAAAGGCTCTAAGAAAATTAATATTGAAAATGGTGATTTAACCCCTGTTAAAAATAAAATGCAATCATATGTTAAGGAAGCTGATTTTAAAAGGCTATTAAAAGGAATTAATGAAAGATTAGCTCAAAAAACTATATATAAAATTAATATCAATAAAGATAATTTCATAGAAGATTGCATTAAAGAAATAAATAATACTCTTTATTGTAAGGAAATAAGCAATATAGTTGAGCATAGTGAAGGTATGCATTATATTGATGAAAATAATAAAGCTAAATTTGAAAAGGCTACTGAATTTATAACAGAAGAAGTAGTTGAAAATATCCAAGTTAAAAGTGATTTTGAAATCATAAATTATATAATGGCTGGTACAGAATTGCCGAGAATGACTATAAGTAAAATATTAAAAGAAATTAAAAATAGAAAAATATTAAATAGTCAAGATTATTTAGATGATGTAATGATGATAATAAAAGAAATATTCATAAGACACCAAGTAAAAGATAAAATATCTTATGAACTTTTAAATGGGTATAAGTTTGATAGTAAGACTATATTTTCAATAGATGAGATTAATGCAACGGAATTAAATGACCCAAAAATTATAACTTATAAAGCAAATAGCTTAAAAAGAAAGGCTATTAATGAGTATTATAAATTTGATAATAAAAAAGAATTAGAATTTGCACAATCCTTAGAAAATGATCCTAATATATTATTATTTACTAAGCTTAAAAAGGGAGGGTTTGTAATATTAACTCCTTATGGAAACTATTCTCCAGACTGGGCTGTAGTCTACAAAAATAATTATGGTAAAGCAGAAATTTATTTTATAGTTGAAACAAAATTTGATAAAAAGGAAGCAGATTTATCGGAAGTAGAAAAATTCAAAATACATTGTGGAAAAGAGCATTTTAAAGTAGTGTCAAAAAATAGTGAAGACTATGTTAAATTTGATTGGGCAAATTCATATGAACAATTTAAAGAAGAATCTTCTAAAGTAAAAATATAAATATCCTTAGTAAAATAGAGTATATTTGACTTGAATAAAAAGGGGTTCTATACATGAAGTATCATTTATAGAATCCTTTTTATTATTTTTAAAGTTAATATAATTTATTTTAAAAATAATACTAATATCAAATAAAAAATGTACTAATTGATACATAAAATCTTGAGTGCCTGTATATAATATAGTATTATAATAACAAAGGATATGAAATTTGGAGGTCTATTAGGTGTCAGAGCATTATAATCAAAATTATACAAGAGAAGAAGTAGAAGTCATTTTAAATAAAATAAAAGGTTGCATAAAAGACAATCAATACATAATATCGCAAAACCAAAATAGATTAGAAAATATACAATTCATTAATGAATATAGATTAGACGAGAAAAAAAGAAAAGATATTTTATTAAGTATAGAAATAAATGATTTTTGTCATTCATTGAATAATACAAATCAAGGATATGAACATGAAGTTCTTTATGTATTTTGTCCTCAAAGATATTTATTTGATGCTTTTGATGAGGAAGAGTTTGTTGATATATATATTAAATTTAATATTATAGAATATAGAAATAGTAAAAAAAGAGTAGTTACTATTTCTTTTCATAAGAGAAATAAGCCAATAGAATATTTATTTAGATAATTTATTGGGATTTTTTAGGAGGAATGTAAAATGAGTGAGAAAATTACATTTTGTGAGTATTGTAGAGATGATGTTTCTTATATTGAAAAAGAAGAATATATGATATCGAAGTTAAAAGGTGAAACTTATAAATATTATGGAAAAAAAGCTATTTGTAAAGAGTGCAACAATGAAGTATTTGTGAGTGAAATAAATGATTATAATTTGAATCAATTATATAATGAGTTTAGAAAACAAAATAATATTATTTCGTTAGAGCATATATTAGAAATACCTAATAAATATAAGATTGGGAAAAGACCTTTATCCTTATTATTAGGATGGGGAGAGCAGACTTTTAGTCGTTATTGTGATGGAGATATGCCAACTAAACAATATTCAGCTATATTAGAAAAGATATATAAGGAACCTAGTTATTATTTAGAATTATTAGAAGAAAATAAAGATAGATTAAAACCCATAGCATATGATAAGAGCAAAGAAGCAACGGAGATATTAATAAGTGAACAACAAAATTTAGAGAATAGTAAAATTGAATCTGTTGTTAATTATTTATTATGCGAATGTGAAGATATTACTCCTCTTGCATTACAAAAAATACTATATTATATTCAGGGATTTTATTATGCATTTTTGAAAAAATTTATGTTTGAAGAGAATTGTGAAGCATGGGTGCATGGTCCTGTTTTTAGAAATATATATTATAAATACAAAGAATACAGGTTTGATCCAATTAAAGAAGAGTCTATTAACAAACAATTTGATTTATCAATATCAGAGAAAGTTATTATAGATAGCGTTATAAAAAATTTAGGGTGTTATAGTGGTAAGGTATTAGAGGCATTTACACATGCAGAGATGCCTTGGATAGAAACTAGAGGTGATTTATCAGCTTCAATAGGTACTGATAGAATAATTGATAAAAGATTAATAGCGGATTACTTTAATTCTGTTAAAGAAAAAAATAATATGATAAATCCCTCTGATATTGGTGATTATAGTAAGAAAATGTTTGAACAAATTTTAGATAATAATTAGTGCTTAGTTGTAAAATGAAATTGAATTAAATAAAAAATCCATGGTTGATTAACCTGTGTTATGATTTAATAGCAAAAAAATACAATATACGGAGGATAATCACTATGGATTACCCAAAGCATAACACAGACTTGGATTTGTATAAATATTTCTTTATTTGATATAATTTTATATTTAAAGGTGGTAATAATATCAATAAAATTCAATTTGAATATTATTAATTATAAGAGAAAGGAGAAAAGATTTTGAGTTTAAGTAGTTTTAAAAAAAAAAGAATAGAATTAGATGAGTTAGAAAAATTATTTAAAATAGATACTTATTGTGATTTATATGTAAAAGTTAATGAGTTAATAAGTGAAAACAAAATAAAACCTATAATTAGTAGTGGACAAAATGGTAAGAGCCCTACTTTATATAAAAGATATACGATAATTGATATAAAAGAAGATAATAAAGAATTAATAGATGAAATTGAATATAAATTAATTAGTAAATTTAATATTGAGTATTACAGAAATCATTTAGAGAAGTATATTGATCATAGAAAATGTATACTTCAATTAAATGATTTTTTTATAAATAAAAGTGAGTTTTTAAATTATCCAGTATCAATGAATGAAAGGGCTTTTCAAATATGGGGAAGAGAGAAGTTTTTGCAAAAAGAAGAAGGGAAATCAATATTAAAAAACTTAGGTATTGATTTAGGAATGCTAAATTATTATGATACTTCAGAGCCTTTAGCATATTATTCAAGAAGTAAGAATACTCCTCAAAATGTATTGATTATAGAAAATAAAGATACATATTATACACTAAGAAATTACTTAATAAGCAACAATAAAATTTTAGGTAAGGAAATAACAACAATAATATATGGAGCAGGCAAGAATGTTTGGAAAGCGTTTAAAGACTTTAGAGTATCTGTAGAAAATCATGTTTCTAACAAAAATAATAAATTCTTTTATTTTGGTGATTTAGATTATGAAGGAATATTGATTTATGAAAAATTTTATCACATGTTTTCTAAAGAATATAATATAAGACCCTTTATAAAAGGATATGAAAAAATGGTAGAAAAATCAGAAATGATGGAAATTAATTTGCCTAAAACCAAGGCAGGTCAAAATAGGAATATAGAAAATGTATTTTTACAAGAATTTAGTGAAAAACTTAATGGAAAAATATTGAAGATATTAGAGAATAATTTATATATTCCACAAGAGATTATTAACTTAACAGATTTATAGGAGGAAGAATGGATTTTGATTTTTTAGATGTTCAACATATAAGGATGAAAAGAATAGGTGCTTATGCATTATTATTTAGAAATAGTATAGCAAAAGGTACTTGGAAAAAGTATGGATTTTCAGAGGGATATGAGCAGGATAATTTAATCTTTGCAGTATTACTTTATATAATGGAAGAATCTTTAAAAGATGATATGTGTACAATAGACAATATAGGGTATTTTATTGATGAAATAAACAGTATTCATTTTAAGAAAGAATTATCTTATGAAGAATGTAAAGAGTTGGCTGAATTTATAGTTAATACGATTTTATGTGATGAAGGTAAAGCCATGTATTTTAAAGCTTATAATTTTAAAAAGGCCCAGTATGAAGATATAAATATAAGCTTTATTAAAAATAGTATGAAGTATATAGATGATGTTAGAAGAGTAGTATATTCATTAACTGATGATGGGTATTCATTTATTTTATCAACCTTAGAAGTAGAAGAAAATTTAAAGATAACTATACATGAAATTTTGCTTAAGATGCATTTAGAAAAGGCTTCTTATGATAAAGCGGTTGATGATATAAAAAATATATTTAACCAGTATAGAATAAGAGTTAAAAGCATTGAAGATGCAATAAGGAAAATTAAGGAGAATCCACTAAGTTATACAACAGAAGATTATGAAAAGATGATGTCAGGAAATCTCAATCTTTTAAATGAAATAAAAAAACAATTAATAATTCATAGAGGCATGGTTGAACTTAGGATAAATGAATTTTTAGAGCGTGATATACACATTAGGAAATTAAATAAGAAAGAAGAAGAAAATTTAAATAATTTAAAAATAATACAAAATTATTTAGGAAGAACTATAGATGAAGATCAAAAATTATTGAAAAAACATTTTGATTTAAAAGATGTTTATGGTATGGAGCTAGAAACAATATCAAAGATGGCATTGATTGAAAGATTTAATTTTAGAAGTGAGGTTTACAATAAAATATTAGATAATCCTAATAAATTGGAGGATATAGATATCTTTTTAAGGCCATTATTAAAGAGGGAGTTGCCTAAAAAGTATAATATAAATAAATCTTTAGAATATCAAAAAAATATAAATAAAAATTATTCTGAAGAGGATGAGGAATTGTCTTTTGAAGAAAGTGATTTTATTGATGAAATAAATAAAAAGAAAATAGAAAAACTTAAAAAATATAATAATGTAATAAAATTGATTTTAGAATTATCCATGAAACAGGGAGGAATTTCACTTAGAGAAATTCAAGGATTAATAAAAGAGAGTAATGAACTAATGAAAAAATTAATTCCAACCGTTGAAATCTTTAGAGAAGTTATTATAGAAATGCTTAAACACAGAAATATAAATATAAATGAAATTAGGGAAGAAAGAAAGAATGCTATTGAAAATGGAGAAATTGAATTTCAACTTAATAAAAGTATATTAGAAGTTTTAGATAATAATAGTGAACTTGATAGTATAAAAGAAATTAATATAAAAAAGTTAATTGATAAGGATGATATTAAACTTGAAGGAGTAAAAACTGAAGATGGAGAATTTAAAAATTTCATCTGTTCAGATATTTTATTTGAAGCTATAAAGGAGGATAAAAATGGCTTATTCTATGGAAGAAATAAAAATAAGTAATAAAATTTTTTATTATTTATTAAAGCATGGTGAACTTAAAGAAGAAGAAAATGATTTATATAAAAGTTACTCAGAAAATAATAATGTAACTGAATTAGTAAAAGAACTTGGTGAATCTTCAGAATGTTACATAAAAAAGTATGGGGGAGTAGTGTACCTTATTCCTAGAGAAGAAAATGACTTTTTAGGATATTCTAAAGGGGAATTAAAAAAAATATTATGCAGATCAAATGCTAATGATAAGGATTATTATTTGTCTCAATTTGTGATTTTAACATTACTAGTAACATTTTATAATTCTAAAGGAGTTAGTTCTAAGGGAAGAGATTATATGAAAATTGGAGAGTTTTTGAACATAATTACAGATAGATTAAATGAAGGAGCTGAAAGGACAAATGAAGAGGAGAGTTCTGGAATAGCTTTTTCAAACATATTAGAGAGATTTGAGGCTTTAAAAAGTAGTGATAAGAGAAGTACATCAAAAACAACAAAAGAAGGATTTATAAATAATATATTGGATTTTTTAGAGAAACAAGGATTAATTGATTATATAAAAAATGATGATATGATTAAAACTACTAAAAAGTTAGATAATTTTATGGATTGGAATATTTTAAATAAAAATAATTATAATAGGGTGCTGAAGGCGTTAGGAGAATCTGTTGATGAGTAAAATAAATAAACTTAGATTTGTTAATTTAAATTATAATCATAATACAATGAAAATAGATGATGAAACTTTTTATCTTGATGGCCAAGATACAATGTTAAACTTAAGAAATGGAGGTGGAAAATCAGTACTTGTACAGATGGTGATGGCTCCATTAGTAAATAAAAGGTATAGAGCATTAAAAGATAGAACATTTGAGAGCTATTTTACTACAAATACTCCAACTTATATAATGATCGAGTGGATACTTGATGATGGAGCTGGATATTTGTTAACTGGAATGATGGTTAGAAAAAAAGATGTGTTATCAGATGAAGATTCTAAAGATAAGCTAGACATAATAAATTTTATACATGAATATAAAGAAAAAAATGAATATGATATAAAAAGAATTCCTATAGTTGAAATTAATAATGGGAAGAAAATGGTGAAAAGCTTTTTGAATTCTAAAAAATTATTTGAGGAATTAAAAAAGAATAAAGAAGTTAGATTTAATTATTATGATATGAATAATCCGGTAACTACTAAAAATTATTTTGAAAAATTACAAGAATATAAGATAAATCATAAAGAATGGGAAACCATAATTAAGCAAATAAATTTAAAGGAATCTGGATTATCAGAACTTTTTATAAAGGCTAAAGATAGTTCTGGATTAGTTAAATCTTGGTTTTTGCCTGCTGTTGAAAATAAATTAAGAAAAGATGAAGATAGAATTAAGAATTATAGGAATTTAGTTAAAAGGTACATAGAACAATATAAGGCTAATAAAGCTAATATAGATAAAAAGGAAAAAATTGAACTTTTTAATAAATTATCAGAAGATATTAAAAATAGCTGTGATGAGTTTATATTAACAATAGAAGAAAGAAAAGGGTTGGAAAATAAAATAGCTAATATTATTAGGATTTTAAAAAACAATTATGAGGATAAGGAAAATGAAGAAAAAGAATTAGAATGTTTGATAAATCAATTAGTAGAAAAAATAGCTGAATTATTTTATGAGGAATATTCTATTAAAATTTATAGGAAAGAAGATAAAATAGAAGAGTTAGAAGAGTATGTTAAAGAATTAGATAACTTAGTAAATAAAAGTGAAGAAGAAAAAAAGGCTTTAAATAGAAAAAATGAAATTTTAGAATGCTCAAAAATACATAAAGAATATCAAAGTAGATCACAGGAGTTACAAAGTTTAGAGAGCGAACTTAAGATTTTGACTAAAAAGAAAGATGATAATACACCTCATATAAATAATATAGGGTTTACTATTAGAGAAATTTTAAATAAAGAAATATCTGATATGAAAGAAAAAGTTGATGAAAGAAAAACAGATATAAATGTTTTAGAATTTGAAAAAGAAAAGCTTAAAAATATTTTGAATGAAAATAGATTGTTAATTAATAAATTAAAAGGGAGAGAAGGATTTTTAAAAGCTAGTTTAGAATCTTTTGATAAAATTCAAAGTAATTTTAATGATAAATATAATGAAAATATAATTAGGAATATATCTGGATATTTTAATGAGGAATCGTTACTATCTATTAGAAGAAACATAGAGGATTATAATTTTGATTTAAATAAGAATATGAAAAATATTACTGAAGATATTTTTTATAATAAAGAAATATTAAAAAGCAAAAATAATGAAAAAGAACGAAATACAAAGTTAATGTTTGATTTTGAAAATCAATTAAAAAATAATGAGAGTTTAATTGAAGAATTAGATGAAAAAGTAAAAATATGCATTGATGTTATAAAATACATTGATTTTGGCGAAGAGCGAGTATTTGATACAGAAGATATTTTAAATGCTTTTTATACAAAAATAGATTTTTTAGAAAGAGAAAAAAGTAAGTTAATAAGACAAGAAGAAGATATATTAGATGAGTTAGATAAGCTAGAAGGGGGTAGAGTTTTAGAACTTCCAAAGGAAATAAAGAAAAAGCTTGAAGATAAAGATATTAAAATTATTTATGGTATGGAATGGCTTAAAAAGAATGGATATTCTACTGAAAAAAATATTGAAGTTGTAAAAAACAATCCTTTTATACCATATTCATTAATAATGAATTCTAGTGAAATTGAAATATTAAAAAGGGAAGGACTAGATATATTTATATCAAATCCAATTTCTATAATAAATAGGTTAGATTTAGAAAGTAATTTTCTTGAAGTAGATCAAAGTATGGTGTCTTTTAATAAGTTGAATTTTTTTGTTTCCTTTAATAATAAGCTTTTAGATGAAAAAGAATTGATAAAGTTAATAGAAGAAAAAAAACAATACCTAGAAAGTATTAGAAGTAATATAGAGAATAGAAAAAATGAAATTAGATTTTTGGAAAAAAAGAAAGAGATAATTCAATATTCTAAGCTAGACAAGGAAAAATATGAAAATGTAAAAAGAGAAAAGACATTTTTAGAAAAAAAGATTATAGAAATAAGAGAGAATGAAATATCTATAGCTAGAGAATTTGGGAAAATAGAGATTAATATTTCAGAGTTAGAAAATACTAAAAAAGTTTTGGAAGAAAATATAAGAAAAAATCTTGAAAAAATTAATAGCTTTAATGAATTGATAGAAGAATATAATAAATATAAAGATAATAAAGATGAACTGAGTTTAATTGAATTTAAAATAGAAGAAATTAATAAGTTTTTAAAAGAAAATGAGAATAGAGAATTAGAAATTGATAAGACTTTAAAAGATATAAATAATATTATGGTAAGTTACAATAATAGCTTAGAGAAATTAAAAAGTGAAGTTATAGAATTTAGCTTTTATAAAGAAGGATTATTTATAAAAAAAGATAAGGAAGATTTATTAGCAGAGTTTTATGTTTTGAACAAGCAGATAACAGCTTCAGAAAAAGATTTAAAGAAAAGAAGAGAAGAAAAAAGTAGAGCATTTAAAGAAATTGAAGATGAATTAAATGCTAAAGCTAATAAGTATAATGTAGCAGAAGCTGAATATATTAATGAAGTTTACAATATAAATAGAGATTTTGAGTTGAAAGATTTAATGGAAAAGGAAGATAAAAATTATAATTATTTAAAAGACAAAAGATCTAATATACTTCAAGAGATTGCTAGTGAAAAAAGTAATGTTGAAAATTTATATGAATCTTTAGAAAAAGATCTTGGAAAAACTAAGGCTAAAAGTAAGGCTTTGCTTTATGATAAAAACTTTAAAGAGGAAATAGCAAAATTAAAAATTGAAAAAGCTTCTAATGAAAAGAAAATTAAGGAAGTAATTAATGAAAAAAATAAAATTGACAAATATTTAATTGATTTAAGTCAATTCAATGAATTTGTCATAGAGAAAGAAGAAGATATATTTATAGATATAAAGGATTTAGATAATATTATAGGAAGTATTAAAAGAGATTTATTTGAAAAAAAAGACTTAGAGTTAAAAAGAGAGGCTAAATTAAATAATTGTATAGTTGATATTGAGAATAAAGATAGTTTTAGAAATGAAAATATATTTAAAAGTTCTATACAATCTTTAAAGTCTTTAGTAAGTAAACCAATAAAATTTAAAGAACATTTAAATCTTGTAATTAATTCATATAATTCTATCATTGAAAAGTTATTAATTGATATTAAATTAATTGAGGATGAGGAAGAGAAAATATTGGATAGCATTTTAGAATATATTGAAGAGGTCAATAAAAATATTTCTATAATAGATGATAATTCAAGTATAAATATAAATAATAAAAGAGTAAAAATGTTAAATATTACAGTACAGGATTTTGAAAAAAATAAAATTAATTATAGATTGAAACTTAAAGATTATATTGAAGCTATTAGAGAAAGAGCTATTAAGGAACTTGAGAAGAATAATTCCATTGAAGAAATAATTAGTAATAATATAACTTTATTTAAGTTATATGATGAAATTATTGGAGTTGAAAATGTTGAGATTAAATTATATAAAATAGAAGAGAATAGACAGAGGATAATAAGTTGGGATGAAGTTTCAAAAAATTCAGGAGGAGAAGGGTTTCTTTCAGCATTTGTAATATTAACTAGTTTACTATCTTATATGAGAAAAGATGAAAATGACATATTTAGTAGAAAAGAGGATGGAAAAGTATTAATAATGGATAATCCTTTTGCACAAACAAGTTCTTCACACTTATTAAAACCTCTTATGGATATTGCTAAAAAAAGTAACACTCAATTAATTTGTCTAACGGGACTAGGTGGGGATTCTATTTATAACAGATTTGATAATATATATGTTTTAAATTTAGTATCATCAAAATTAAATAATAGTATTAAATATATGAAAAGTGAGCATATAAAAGGAGATAAAGAGGAGAAAACTGAAATTATTGTTTCATCTAGATTAAAAATAGAAGAACAGACTAGTTTATTTTAAATAATTAAATTATTTATTAATGCTTAATTGTAAAATGAAATTGAACTAAATAAAAAATCCATGGTGGATTAACCTGTGTTATGATTTAATCGCGAAACAAAATACAACACACGGAGGATAATCACCATGGACTATCAAAATCATAACACAGAGTCAAGAA
>ERZ1463036.114-NODE-114-length-17718-cov-180.304252_pt1 | contig 17718 bp, 14 predicted proteins | sample MGYA00564485_ERZ1463036 | MGnify/ENA primary metagenome ERZ1463036 (study PRJEB39244, sample SAMEA3635127) | Helicobacter pylori | study: EMG produced TPA metagenomics assembly of PRJEB11511 data set (Assembly of a 5300-year-old Helicobacter pylori... | reverse complement strand
TAAAACCAGAAGCTAACTTATTATTAAAATTTTTGAATTAATCAAGATTTTTGAAATCTTCATATGAAATATTCCAACTTTCTATATTAAAGTCATCGATTTTAATGTCTAAGCCTTTAATACTCTCATAACTTTTAAAACGTACAAGACAACCTTGAATAAATTTAAAGTTTTTAGCTTTAAACATTTTTATACTAGCTTTAGTATATTTTTGAGTACATATTCCTATATTAGTTGTTTTACCATTTCTTAAATCTTCTCGAGCTATATTAAATAGCATGTCAATAATAGTATGAGCAAGTTGTTTCCCCCTATATTCTATCTGAACTCTAAGTCCTTCAATCCACCCTTGTCTATCTGGTAATATTGTATATTTTCCAAATGCTACAATCTTATTATCTTTTTCTAAACCTAAGAAACATCCCTCTTTTGCATCTACCCATTTATGAAATATTTTAGGTATATAATCTTTTCCTTCCCAAATATTTTTTGATATATCCAATATATCATCGTAATCTTCATACCTAAGAACTTTATAATTCAAGTTAATCCACTCTTGTGATAGAATATATTACCATAAATTTACAAATAAGTGTTATATAAAAAAACTTTGTCAATTTAAGACCTTTATAATAGTAATTGGTTATAATATAATAATATCTGTTACATTAAAAAAATAATAAAAAAGTCTTATTTATGGAGATGATATAGATGGTTAAAATATATTTAGAAAATGAAGAACAAACTAAAGAAATAGGTTATAAATTAGGTCAACTTTTAACACCTAAAAGTGTAGTTTGTTTAATTGGAGATTTAGGTGCAGGTAAAACGACTATGACCCAAAGTTTAGCAAAAGCTTTAGAAGTAGATGATTATATAACAAGTCCTACTTTTAATATAGTAAATGAATATGAAGGAAGAATGCCTTTATATCATTTTGATGTATATAGAATTGGAAGCAGTGACGAAATGTATGATATAGGCTTTGATGAGTATATAGATGGAGAAGGAGTTTGTATAATAGAATGGGCAAACTTAATAGAGGATATACTTCCAAATGAATACTTATATATAGAAATGAACTATAAAGAAACAGGAAGAGAAATGATATTAACTCCAAAAGGAGAAAAGTATGAAGAAATAGTTAAGGAGTTGACTAAGTAATGAAAATATTAGGAATAGATACTTCTACACATTCAACTAGTGTGTGTGTTATAGAAGATGAAAAATTAATTTGTGAATATACAGTAAATACTAAAAAAACACATTCTCAAAAACTTATGGTAATGATTGAATCAATGATAAAAGAAAGTGATTTAAATATAAAAGACATAGATTCAATAGCAATATGTATAGGACCGGGTTCATTTACTGGACTTAGAATTTCTATGGCTACAGCAAAAGCAATAGCTCAAGTTAGAAACTTACCAATAATAGCTGTCAATTCTTTAGAATCCCTAGCATTTAATATGAATTTATGTGATAAAATAATATGCCCTATTTTAGATGCTCAAAGAAATCAAGTTTATACAGGAAAGTATAAGTTTGAAAATGGAGAATTTAAAACAATAGAAGATATAAAAGTTATTGAAATAGAATCATTAATAGAAGAATTATCTAATAAAGATGAAGATTTTATTTTAGTTGGGGAAGCTACGATTTTATATAAAGAAAAGCTTGAACCAGTTGAAAATATTTACGTAGCGTCATCATCTAATAATGTTAGCAAATCAAGTAGTTTATGTGCAATAGGAGCTATGAAATACCATAAAGATATGGATGTATATAATTGCTATACTGTAAATCCAATGTATATAAGAAAATCTCAAGCAGAAGTTCAATATGAAGAAAAAATGAAGAGGTTAGAAAATGACAAATAGCAATTTAATAATAAGAGACATGAATATAGATGATGTAGAAGGCGTTTTTCAAGTAGAAAAAAATTGCTTTCAACATTACTGGTCTAAGTCTGAATTTGAAAAAGAAATGAAAAATGATGTTGCTAGATATTTAGTAGCGCAAATAGATAAAAAGATTGTTGGCTATGTAGGAATATGGTTCATAGCTGGTGAAGGACATATAACAAACGTTGCAGTACATAGTGATTATAGAGGACAAAAGATAGGCGATAAACTTATAAAGCATCTTGTTGAAAAGTGCAAAGAAAATCACATATTTGCTATGACTTTAGAGGTAAGAGTTTCTAATTTAGTAGCTCAAAATTTATACAAAAAATATGGATTTAAATTAGCTGGAATAAGAAAAGAATATTACAGTGACAACAAAGAAGATGCGATGATAATGTGGAGCCAATTAAAAGAGGTGTAGTGATGAAAGATATAATAACATTAGCTATAGAATCTAGCTGTGATGAAACAGCTTGTGCAATTCTTAAAGATGGAAGAGAAGTTTTAAGTAATATAATATCAACTCAAATTGAATTACATAAAAAATTTGGTGGAGTTGTACCAGAGGTTGCATCTAGAAAACATATAGAAAATATACCTATGGTTGTTCAACAAGCTCTTGATGAAGCAAAAGTAACATTTGATGATATTGACCATATAGCAGTAACATATGGACCTGGATTAGTAGGAGCTGTTTTAGTGGGATTATCTTATGCTAAAGCATTAGCATATACTTTAGATATACCATTAGTAGGTGTAAATCATATAGAAGGGCATGTAAGTGCTAATTATATACAAGATAAAAATTTAAAACCTCCATTTATAACATTAATAGTTTCAGGAGGACATACTCACTTAGTAGAGGTTAAAGATTATGGTAAATATGAAATTTTAGGAAAAACTAAGGATGATGCATCTGGAGAAGCTTTTGATAAAATAGCAAGAGCTATGGGATTAGGATATCCAGGTGGACCAATAATTGATAGATTGGCTAAAAGTGGTAATAAAAAAGCAATAGATTTTCCTAGAGCATGTATGGATGAAGGATATGACTTTAGCTTTAGTGGTTTAAAGTCAGCAGTTTTAAATTATTTAAATGCTAAAAAAATGAAAAAAGAAGAGATAGTAGTAGAAGATGTAGCAGCATCTTTCCAAGAGGCTGTAGTAGAGGTTTTATCTAAGAAAGCTATAAAGGCAGCAAAAGAAAAAGGGTATGATACTATTGCTTTAGCTGGAGGGGTTGCATCAAACTCAGCTCTTAGAAAAAAACTAACAATTATGGGAGAAAAAGAGAATATAAAAGTTAAGTATCCATCTCCTGTTTTATGTACAGATAATGCAGCCATGATTGGATGTGCAGGATATTATAGTTTTATTAATGGAAGAAGAGATGATATGAGCTTAAATGCAGTTCCAAATTTAAAAATTGGGCAATAAAAAAAAGTTAGAAGATTTAAATCTTCTAACTTTTTTTTATTTTTGAATTATATTTTATAGACAGAAAAATAAAGATTCTGTAGTTTAGTGTAAGTATGTATCTTTGATTAAAGAAATAACTAAACTTAAGTCTAAATTTTTAGATGAATACTTTAAATATTAAAGTATGAATTAATATATAATTAAAAATATATGTTTAAAAAGTTCGATAAAATATTACTAAAGATATAGATTATTATGGGGGATTTTATATTGAGAAAATATGAAGATGTTATAAATAGCTACAATATAGATTTATTTAAAGAGGGAAAATGTTTTAGAAGTTATAGTTTCATGGGAGCGCACAAAGTAGAAAAGGAAGGTATAACAGGGATTGTGTTTTCGGTTTGGGCGCCTAATGCTAAAAAAGTTAGCTTAGTAGGTGCGTTCAATAATTGGGATGAGAGCTTAAACGTTATGAACAACATTGAAGATAGTGGAATATGGAATATATTTATACCAAATATGGAATATGGAGAAAACTATAAATTTTACATAGAAAGTAAAGATGGAAAAAGTAAGTTAAAATCTGATCCATATGCATTTTTTTCGGAAAAAAGGCCAAATACAGCATCTATTGTATATGATTTAAAAAGCTATACATGGAGTGATGATATTTGGATAGAGAAAAAAGAAAAGTACTCATACATTGATAAGCCGATGAATATATATGAAGTTCACTTAGGTTCGTGGAAAAGAAAGTGGGATGGAGAATTTTTTACTTATGAAGAATTTGATGAGTTAATAGATTATGTAGAATATATGGGCTATACACATATAGAATTACTTCCAATTACAGAACATCCATTAGATATGTCTTGGGGATATCAAACTATAGGATACTATAGTGCTACTAGTAGGTACGGAGATCCACAGCAACTGATGAGATTTGTTGATAAATGTCATCAAAAAAATATAGGAGTTATATTTGATTTTGCATATAGCCATTTTTGTAAAGATGATCATGGATTATATAAGTTTGATGGAACAAATCAATTTGAATATGAAGATGAAACAAAGGCGGAAAACTTAGGTTGGGGTACTGCACATTTTGATTTAGGAAAACCAGAGGTACAAAGTTTTTTAATATCAAATGCAATTTTTTGGATGGAAAAATTTCATGTTGATGGTATTAGGATGGATGCTGTATCGAGTATGCTTTACTTAGATTATGATATAGGGCATTGGAAACCTAATAAATATGGAGGAAGAGAAAATATAGAAGCAATAGAATTTTTAAGAATGTTTAATGAAATTTTGCATAAAGAAGTTAAAAATCCTATTATAATAGCTGAAGAATCTACGTCATGGCAAATGGTTACAGGCCCAGCTTATAAAGGGGGATTAGCATTTGATAATAAATGGAATATGGGATGGATGAATGATACTTTAAAATATATGGAAATGGATCCAATTTATCGTAAATACCATCATGAACTTATAACTTTTTCATTTATGTATGCATTTTCTGAAAACTTCATAATACCATTATCACATGATGAAGTAGTTCATGGCAAAAAATCATTACTAAATAAAATGCCAGGAGATGAATGGCAGAAATTTGCTAATTTAAGATTGTTGTATGCATATATGATGATTCACCCAGGTAAGAAACTTTTATTTATGGGTAGTGAATTTGCACAAGATTTGGAATGGAGATTTGAGTATGGATTAGAGTGGACCTTATTAGCCAATGAAAAAAATTTAAAGATGAAAAATTATGTAAAAGATTTAAATTATCTTTATAAAGAAGAAAAATCTATGCATGAGATAGATAATCATCATTCAGGTTTTGACTTTATAGATCCACACAATATAAATCAAAGTGTAATAGTAATAATGAGAAAAGGAAAGAAAAAGGAAGATTTTATAATAGCAGTTTTAAACTTTACACCGGTAGTGTATAGCGAATATCGTATAGGAGTTCCGTATAGAGGATTTTATACAGAAGTATTTAATAGCGATAATAAAAAGTATTATGGATCTGGTCAGATTATGCAAGAGCAAGTTTTAGAGTCAGAAGATATAAATTGGCATAATAAGCAATATTCTATAAATATAAAAGTTCCACCATTAGGGGCAACTTTCATAAAGGGTGTAACTTTAAGTTTAAATGATTAGAATTTTATTTTAAAAATTATGGGGGAGTAGTAATAAATGATGAAAAAAGAAATGATAGCAATGATTTTAGCAGGGGGACAAGGTTCGAGATTAGGAGTATTTACAAAAAATATAGCAAAACCAGCAGTTTCGTTTGGAGGAAAATATAGAATAATAGATTTTGTTTTAAGTAATTGTTCAAATTCAGGGTTAGATACCGTTGGAGTTTTAACTCAGTATAGACCTTTATTATTAAATACTCATATAGGTATAGGAAGCAATTGGGATTTAAATATAAGAAACGGAGGATTATCAATATTACAACCATATATGAATGAAAAAGAAGGTAACTGGTATAAAGGAACTGCAGACGCTATTTACCAAAATATGAACTATATAGATAGTTATGACCCTGAATATGTACTTATATTATCAGGAGATCATATATATAAAATGGATTATAGTGATATGCTAGAGTTTCATAAATCTAAAGATGTAGACGTAACAATTGCTGTTATGGAAGTTGATTGGAGTGAGGCAAGTAGGTTTGGAATAATGAATACTGATAAAAATAGTTTTATATATGAATTTGAAGAAAAACCTAAAAATCCAAAAAGTAACTTAGCATCTATGGGAATATATATTTTTAATTGGAAAAAGATAAAAAACTATTTTGAATCTGAGGAGATGTATTTAGACTTTGGTAAGAATTTAATTCCGAAGATGTTAGAAGATAATTTAAAGATGATTGCTTATCAGTTCGATGGATATTGGAGAGATGTAGGAACGATAGAGAGTTTATGGCAAGCTAATATGGATTTAATAAATACAGAAAATAGATTTAATTTAAATGACCCTAATTGGAAAATATACACGGATACAATGGCTATGCCACCCCAATATATAGGAGAAGAAGCAAATATAAAAAATTCAATTTTAGTAGATGGATGTAGGGTTTTTGGAAGTATTGAGAATACAGTTTTATCTCATGGAGTAACGGTAGGAGAAGGAAGTATAGTAAAAGATTCGGTTATAATGTCAAATGCAAAAATAGGTAAAAACGTAGTTATAGAAAAAGCTATGATAGGAGAAGGTGCTGTAATAGAAGACAATTGCTATATACGCAACGATGATGAAAGCATAAGTGTGGTGTCTGAGTTTGAGATAGTAGCTATGGAATTAGTATAGGGGGATTATATTTTATGAAGAAAGAATGTATGGGGATAATCAATTTAAATAAAAAAGGTGATAATTTAAGAGAGCTAAGTGATTCAAGAATAGTGGCATCAATACCTATTGGTGGAAGATATAGAATAATAGATTTTACATTATCAAATATGGTGAATGCTGGTATGAAAAATATAGGTATATTCTCAGATCAAAAATATAGATCGTTAACAGATCATTTAGGAAATGGAAGTCATTGGGACTTATCTTTAAAAAATGATGGATTATTTGTATTTAGTCCTGAAAATACAACAAAGCAAATGCATCATACGTTAAAAAAAGGGGATCTTCAAAATATATTTTCAAATATAGATTATATTGAGAAAAGTAAGCAAGAATATGTTTTAATTTCTCCAAGTTATATGATTTGTAATATTGACTATAAAAAAGCTCTTAACTACCATAAATCATCAGGCAATGATATAACTATAGTATTTAAAAATGAATCTAATATAGATGAAGAGTTTTTAGGAACAACAATTTTAAATATTGATAGAAATAAAAAAGTTTTAAGTATGGGAACTAATATTGGAAGACAATCCACAGGAAATATATCTATGGAAATGTATATAATGAAAACCAAATTATTTATAGAAATGATATATGGAGCAGTTTCAAAAGGTGTATATGCAAATTTAGAAGATTGCATAAATGAAAGTGTAGATATATTGAATGTAGGAGGATATGAGTATAAGGGATACTTAAGATGTATAAATTCTATTAAAACTTATTTTCAAACTAACAAGGATTTACTTAATATAGATATATCAAATGAATTATTTTACTCAGATAGAAAAATTTATACTAAAGAAAAAAATACTCAACCAACTTTATATACAAAAACTTCAAATGTAAATAACTCATTTATAGCTACAGGATGTATTATTGAAGGAGATGTAAAAGATAGTATTATATTTAGGAAGGTTCATATAAAAGAAGGTTCTGTTATTAGAAATTCTATAATTATGCAAAATAGTACAATAGAAGAAAATGCAAAACTAGATAATGTAATTCTTGATAAAAATGTAAATATATCAAGTGAAAAAGAATTAAAGGGAGATATAAAGTTTCCTTTGGTAGTAGAAAAAAACGTAAGTATATAAAGGGGGATAAATTTTGAAAGTTCTTTTTGTTACAGCTGAATGTTGGCCGTTTGCTAAAACAGGGGGGTTAGGAGATGTATCATATGCACTTCCAAAAGCATTAAAAAAAGAAGGTGTTGATATAAGGGTTATAATGCCCAAATATGCTAATATTCCTAAATATTTAAAAGATAAAATGAAAAAAGTTGCTGTGTTTAATGTAAATGTGGCATGGAGAAATCAATATTGTGGATTATTAGAATTAGAATTAGACGGAGTTAAGTTTTATTTTATAGATAATGAGTTTTACTTTAAAAGAGAGGGTGAGTATGCCTATTTATATGGATATGATGATGATGTAGAGAGATTTACATTTTTCAGTAATGCAGTTTTAGAATCTTTAAAAAGGATAGATTTTTATCCCGATATAATGAATTTAAATGATTGGCATACAGGAATGATACCTTTATTTTTAAAAGAGCATTACAAAGATGATGAAAGATATTCAAATATAAAAACTATGTATACTATACATAACTTACGATATCAAGGTGTATTTTCTAACAAACACATAGAAGATACACTAGCTATTCCTAGATTGCATTTATATGAAGGGAATATAGAATATTATGGTGGAATCAATTTTATGAAGGCTGGCATAGTATATTCAGATAAAGTAAGTACTGTTAGTCCAACATATGCTAACGAGATACAAACAAAATACTATGGAGAAGGACTAGATGGATTGATAAAAGAGAATGGATATAAATTAAAAGGAATTGTTAATGGAATAGATTATGAAATTAATAATCCGGAAGTCGATAAAAATATAGTTTGTAATTTTAATATTGAATCAATAGATAATAAAATTAAAAATAAATTAGAATTGCAAAAAATACTAGGATTAGAAATTAATGAAAATATACCAATGATAGGGATTGTGTCTAGATTAGTGTCTCAAAAAGGATTAGACTTACTTTCATATATGATTCCTGAAATAGTTGAAGAAGATTTACAACTAGTTGTACTTGGTACTGGAGAAGAACAATATCAATCTATGCTAAATTACTATTCAGGTAAGTATCCTAATAAGGTGGCAACTATATTAACTTTTGATTCAGCATTAGCTCAACAAATTTATGCATCATCAGATATGTTTTTAATGCCGTCATTATTTGAACCCTGTGGAATAGGACAAATGATAGCTATGAGATATGGATCAATTCCTTTAGTTAGAGAAACTGGAGGGCTTAAGGATACTGTTATTCCATATAATAAATATACTGGAGAAGGTAATGGATTTAGTTTTACCAATTACAATGCACATGAGATGTTTTATTGCATTAAATCAGCAATAGATATCTATAAAAAAGATAAATCTACATGGAATAATATAGTAAGAAGTGCGATGAACACTGATAATAGTTGGAAAAAGTCCGCTAAGGAATATTTAAGGGCCTATCAAGAAATAGTTGAACAAAGGAGTTGGTAATATTGACCCTTATAAATAAAGAAGAGTTCAAGTTAGAATTTAGAAATCAAATGGATTTTTTATATAAACAAACTATAGAAGAAGCTAATAGTGAGCAACTACTAAATACGCTAGTAACAGTATTAAAGTGTAAAATAGATAATATATGGAAAGAAAGTAGATTAGATAAAGAAAAAGAAGTTTATTATTTTTGTATAGAGTTTTTATTAGGTCGACAATTAGAGTCTAATCTTTTAAATTTAGGTATTTTAGAAGATATACAGTTAATTTTAAAAGAAATGGGGATAAACTTAGAAAATTTAATCAATGCAGAAGTAGATCCTGCGTTAGGAAATGGGGGATTAGGAAGATTAGCTGCATGCTTTTTAGATTCTATGGCATCATTAAATATTAGTGGTCATGGTTATGGAATAAGATATGAGTATGGTTTATTTGAACAAAAAATTGTGAATGGGCATCAAGTAGAAGTCCCAGATAATTGGTTGAAAGAAGAATCATATATATGGGAGACAGTAAGGCCTAACAAAGCAAGTATTGTAAAATTTGGAGGTCGAGTTGATTTAGTTGAAAAAAATGGTAAATTAAAGGTTATTCATAAGAACTATATTCCAGTTATGGCCGTTCCATATGATATTCCTATAATTGGATATAAAACTGAATATATAAATACTCTTAGGTTGTTCAAATCAGATGTACCTAGAAAAGATTTTGAGCCGATATTAAAAGAATCTAAAAATAGCTATGGAAGTTACCATGATGCACTACAGTATAGATATTATGCTGATGAAATTTCTCAAGTTTTATATCCTAATGATTCTAATGATGCAGGTAAAATTTTAAGGTTAAAGCAAGAATATTTTTTAGTAAGTGCAGGAATACAAGATATATTTAGAAAGTATAAAAAGAATAATGGGGATACAGGTAAAATATATGAGAAAATTTCGATTCATATAAATGACACACATCCATCTCTATGTGTACCTGAGCTAATGAGGGTACTAATGGATGAAGAAGAACTTGAATGGGATGAAGCTTGGAAGATAACTAAAAGAGTTATATCTTATACAAACCACACTATAATGGCAGAGGCTATGGAAAGATGGAATATTCATATGATTAAAGAGTTATTGCCTAGAATTTATATGATAATTGAAGAAATAAATAAAAGATATATTCGAAAATTAAATAATAAATATGGCAATGATTTTGATAAGATAGGGAAAATGGCAGTGATTTCTGCAGATAATGTAAATATGGCTAACTTAAGCATTATAGGAAGCCATAGTGTAAATGGAGTAGCAAAACTTCATACAGAGATTTTAAAAAAAGAAGTACTTAAAAACTTTTATGAAGATGAACCTTTTAAATTTAACAATAAGACTAATGGGATAGCACATAGAAGATGGTTAATGCTATCTAATCCTAGGTTATCTAAACTTATAAATGAGTTGATAGGGGAAAGTTGGCAAAAAGATACGTTAGAACTTAAAAATTTAGAAAAATATCAAAATGATAGTAGGGTTTTACAAGAACTAGAATTAATCAAACAAGAAAATAAAAGAAACTTATCTAAAATCATAACTCAAAAAAACGAAATAAATATAAATGAAAACTCAATTTTTGATGTGCAAATAAAAAGATTACACGCATACAAAAGACAACTCATGAATGCACTTCACATACTTCATATGTATCATGAATTATTAGATAATCCAAATTTAAATATGGAATCAAGGACTTTTATATTTGGGGCCAAAGCTGCACCTGGATATTATTTTGCAAAATGCGTTATAAAACTAATAAATGAATTAGCTCAAAAAATAAATAATGATGTAAGAGTAAAAGATAAGTTGAGAGTAGTTTTTTTAGAAAACTATGGAATTTCTTTGGCAGAGAAAATAATACCGGCTGCAAATGTAAGTGAGCAAATATCTACAACTACAAAAGAAGCATCTGGAACAAGTAATATGAAGTTTATGATGAATGGAGCTATAACAATAGCAACGCTAGATGGAGCAAATATAGAAATTCATGATCAAATAGGTGATGAAAATATGGTTTTATTTGGGTTAAAGGCAAATCAAGTTTTAGAATATAGCAAGTTTGGAGGTTATTCTTCTGCTGATTTATATTCAAATAATTTTTATATAAAAAGAGTGGTAGATGACTTAGTTAATGGATTTATACCAAATATAGTAGAAGAAGGTAGAGAGATATACAACTCTCTAATAACATATAATGATGAATTTTTTGTACTAAGAGATTTTGAAAATTATATACAAGCACAGAAAAAGATTAATGATTTGTATATAGATAAAAAACATTGGAATAAGATGGGATTAATAAATATTGCTAACTCAGGCATTTTTTCAAGTGATAGAACTATAAAAGAATATGTAAATGAAATATGGTACAAAAGATAAATATTTTTATAAGTGATAAAAATAAGGGGGAATAAATGAGTATAATATACGATTCTTGGATGGAATGTCATAAAAAGCCATTTGGGGCATTAGAGATAGGAGAAGGCATAAATATAAATGTAGAAGCAGTTTCTGATGTCAAAGAAATATACCTTATCTTAGAAACTAATGAAGATATAAAAAAAGAAATAAAAATGGAAAATAAATTAAATGGTATTTTTACTATAGATAAATATAAATTTGAAAAAGAAAATATTTATTTTTATTATTTTAAATCCATAGAAGGAGAAAATTTACAGGTAAAATACTATGGAAAAAGTTATGATTGTGGAGAATGCGTAGAATATCATGACATAAATAATATAAATAAATATCAAATTACAGTTAGCAAAAAAACAGAAACTCCAACGTGGTTTAAGGAAGGCATACTATATCATATATTTGTTGACAGGTTTAATAAAACTGGTAAAATAAATAATCCTAAAAAAAATAGTTTTATATATGCAAACTGGGAAGATACACCTATGTATATAAAAAATAAAGAAAATGAAGTCATAAGATGGGATTTTCATGGTGGTAATTTAAAAGGTATAATCAGTAAATTAAACTATCTAAAAAGTTTAGGAATAAGTGTAATATATTTAAGTCCTATATTTAAATCTCAAAGTAATCATAAATATGATACAGGAGATTATAAAACTATTGACCCTATGTTTGGTGATGAAGAAATATTTAAGGAATTAATATATAAGGCGGGTAAAAAAGGGATAAATATTATTTTAGATGGAGTATTTAGTCATACTGGAGATGATAGCATTTATTTTAATAAATATGGGAATTATGATTCTTTAGGTGCGTATCAATCAGAAAATTCTAAATACTATTCATGGTATAACTTTAAGGACTATCCAAATGAATACGATTGTTGGTGGGGAGTTAAATCACTGCCTAATGTAAATGAAACTGAAAAGTCTTATATGGATTATATTATAATGGATAAAGATAGTGTAATAAAGAAGTGGATGAACTATGGAGTCAAAGGATGGAGACTTGATGTAGCAGACGAACTTCCATCTACATTTATAGAAGCTTTAAAAAAAGAAACTCTAAATATAGATGATGATTCTATTATTATAGGAGAGGTATGGGAAGATGCATCTAATAAAATTAGCTATGATGAAAGGCGTAAATACTTTTTAGGAAATCAATTAAATGGAGTAACTGGATATGTATTTAAAAATATAGTAGTAGAATTTTTAAAAGGAAATATAAAATCACAGGATGTATATAACAGTTTTATGACAATAAAGGAAAATTATCCTAAAGAGGTATTTAAATCGAATCTGAATTTATTAGGAACACATGATACAAGAAGAATTCTTACAGAATTAAATGAAGATAAAAATCTTCTTAAATTAGCAGTCTTTATTCAGATGACCTTTGAAGGGGTACCATATATTTATTATGGGGATGAAGCGGGATTAATAGGAGAAAAAGATCCTGACAATCGAAGAACATATCCTTGGGAAAATGAAGATAAGGATATATTAAACTTTTATAAAAAGATAGTTAAGGAAAGAAAAAATAATAAATTATTATTAAATGGAGAAACTAAATTTTTAAAATTATCAAATCAAAATATATTTGGGTATATTAGATATATTAAAACTAATAAAGTCTTAATATTAATAAATAGATCAGATATTATGGAAAAAATTGAAATAGAAAGTAATGAATTAATAGATAAAAAATTAATAACTATTTTAGAACCAAAATCTTATAATTTAATAAAATTAGATTAAAAGCGATGCCATAAAAGGCATCGCTTTTTAATTAATTTCTTTAACTATATTAGCAACCCACTTTTTAGATAAGGCTCTAGGGACACCAAATATGAACTTTACTATTTCTTCAGAATAAGTAAGAAGAACAAGTACGTAAATCGGAGCTCCTTTAATAGCGAATATAAAAGTAAGAGGAAGTGAAACTAACCACATACATCCTAATTCTAAGAATAAAGAGTATTTAGTATCTCCGCCACTTCTTAATATACCTATAATTAAAAGTGTATTAAAAGACTTAAGTCCCATTAATAACCCCATAATAACAAATATCTTAATGATATCAGGTGCTAGACTATCAGAGACGCTAAACATTTTAAGTAGCATAGGAATATTAAATATAAGAAGTATACCAAATAGAGTTCCTACAACAAATACAATCTTAGAAAACTTTTTAGCGTATTCAATAGCGACTTCTTTATTATCTGCTCCAAGTTCATTTCCTAGCATAATAGATGCTCCTATAGCTACACAAACAGCAGTCATTATAAAGAAATTACCTGTGCTTGTTGCTATTTGACTTGCAGCAATAGCAGAAGTACCTGCCTTAGAATATGCTACAGAATATAATACAGTACCTATAGCCCAACCAGAATCATTTAATAAGATTGGTGTACTTTTAGCAAAGAATGCATTTACAAATGATTTGTCTATAGATTTTAAATTGCTTAAATTAAATCTTAAAACATAATTCTTTTTAACTACATAAACATATAGAATTAAAAGTGAAAATTCAATTAGTCTAGCTATAACAGTTGCTAAGGCTGCTCCTTTAACTCCTAATGCAGGGAGACCTAAATTACCAAAGATTAATCCATAATTTAATATTATATTACTTATAAGAGCTATTGCACTACAAATCATTCCTAACTTAGGATTTCTTACACTTCTAGATCCCATACTAAAAACAGTACTAACTGCAATTAAAGGATAACAAAATGCTATGATACTAAAGTAATCAATACAAAGTTTTATTACATCAGTATCATAAGAGAAGAAGTGTATTATTAGTTTAGGAAAGAAAATTGCAGGTATAAAAAATATTATCCCAAGTATTATGCCAAGTAAAACATTTAATCCTGTAACTTTTTTTATGTTATTAATATCGTTTTTTCCATAAAATTGAGATATAAATAAACCTGCTCCACCTGTTAAACCAGATAAGGTCATATTAAATAAGAAGAAAAACTGATTAGCAACTCCTATGGAAGCAACTGAAGTTTCTCCTAAACTACTGATCATAACTGTATCTATAACATTTACTGAAGTTGAGATAAGGTTTTGTATGATTATAGGTATACAAAGTGAAATTAATAGTTTGTAAAATCTCTTATTTTCATCGTTTAAATTTAAAATATTATTCAAATAAGCACCCCCTAAATTTTAATGTCTATACTATGGTAATATAAACAACACATATATAGCAACTAATTTATTATGGAAAAATCAGAATTATCGAAATAAAAAGAACAGCTTACATTAGCTGTTCCCATTCTTCGTAAAGATTATTTAATTTTTCTTCGAGATTAGATTTATTTTGACTTACTTCCTTAGATTTTTCAGGATTAGAATAAACTTCTTCTTGGCACATAAGTAAATCTAGTTCTTCAATCTTACCTTCAATCTCTTCAATTTCTTTTTCTATATTTTGTCTTTTAATTCTAGCTTTCTTTTCTATTTCTCTTTGTTCTCTTTCTTTTCTTTTTTCATCTTTTAATTGAGTTTTAGTTTTCTCTTCAACAACTTCTACAGTATTCATTTCTAGAGTTTGTTTTTTCTTTTCCATGTAGTAGTCGTAGTTTCCTAAGTATTCAGTAATACCTTCAGAGTCTAGAACTAAAATTTTATCAACTACAGTATTTAAAAAATATCTATCATGAGATATTGTAAATAAAGTACCTGTATAATTTAAAAGTGCCTCTTCTAACACTTCTTTAGAATCTATATCAAGGTGATTTGTAGGTTCGTCTAGTAACAAGAAGTTAGCATTGGATAATATAAGTTTTAATATGGCAACTCTTGCTCTTTCTCCACCACTTAAAGTAGAGATTTTCTTAAATACTTCTTCATCTTCAAATAAGAAAGAACCTAGCATATTTCTAAGAGTTGTTTGATTTAATTCTGGATGATCATCCCAGATTTCATCTATTATAGTATTATCTAAATTAAGAGTTTTTTGCTCTTGGTGGAAATAATCGACATGTACATTTGTACCAAGTTTAGTACTACCTGATAGAGGTACTATTTCGTTCATAATAATTTTGAATAAGGTAGATTTACCAATACCGTTAGCTCCAATTAGTGCAACTTTTTCACCTCTATATATATTAAAGTTTATATCCTTAAAAAGAATTCTTTCTCCATAACCCATAGAAATATCTTTAACTTCTAAAACATCATTACCACTAGAAACAGAAGGACTAAATTTTATACTTGCTCTTTTTCTATGAACATCAGGTCTATCTAAAACCTCAACTTTATCTAGCATTTTTTCTTTACTTCTAGCTCTTTTTAAATGTTTTTCTCGACCATATGCTTTTAATCTCTCTATTGATTCTTCTTGTTTTTTAATTTCTTTTTGTTGATCTTCATATTTTTTAACTTCTAATTCTTTCTCAACTTTAGATAACTCTATAAATTTAGAGTAATTTCCATTATATGTTCTAAGTTTTTTATTATGAATTTCAAATACTCTATTAACAACTTGATCTAAGAAATATCTATCGTGTGAAATGATAATAACTGTTCCTTTGTATTGTTTTAAGAAAACTTCAAGCCATTCTATGGCATCTGAATCTAGGTGGTTAGTAGGTTCGTCTAATAATAAAAGTGAAGGGTTTTTAAGCAATAATTTTGAAAGTAAGACTCTAGTTTTTTCTCCACCTGACAATATGTTTATTGGAGTTTGCATATCGTCATCAGAAAATCCTAGACCTTTCAAAATTCCTTTAACTTCAGACTTATATCCATAACCATTTAATTCTGAAAAAAGCTCTAGCTTATGCGAGTATTCATTCATAAGCTTGTCTAATTCTTTTGAATTTGGATTTGAACTTTCTTCAGAAATTCTAATTTCTAAATTTCTTATATAGTTTTCCATTTCCATTAAATCTGAAAAAACTTCTAAAACTTCTTTATATATACTTTTTTCAGATTGGAAATTAGTATTTTGTTCAAGATAGCCTATTTCTACACCTTTTCCAAGATATATATCTCCACTATCATATCCATATATTCCTGAAAGAACTTTAAATAAAGTTGTTTTACCTGTTCCGTTAACGCCTATAATACCAACTTTATCTCCTTCATTTACTGTAAAGCTAATATTTTCTAGTATAGTATCTATTCCAAAACTTTTATTTAAGTTATTACATGACAAAACAATCATAAAATTATACCTCCTTAAACTATCTAAAATTATAATGTTTTGGTATAATATAATCAAGGATATATGTACTATGTTAAAAAAATAGCATAGATTAGACGAAAATAGGGATTATGACTATACAGGAGGTGATGACATGAGTAATAGAAATATTTCTATGGCTGTAATAAGAAGACTACCTAAATATCATAGATATCTTGGAGATTTATTAGATAGAGATATACAAAGAATATCTTCTAAAGAGTTAAGTGATATAATAGGATTTACAGCATCTCAAATTAGACAAGATTTAAATAACTTCGGGGGTTTTGGACAGCAAGGATACGGATATAATGTTGAAGAATTGTATAATGAGATAGGTAAAATATTAGGTTTATCTAGAACATACAATTCTATTATAATAGGTGCTGGTAACTTAGGACAAGCAATAGCAAACTATTCTGGGTTTACAAAAGCCGGGTTTAAAATAAAAGCTTTATTTGATGCAAATCCAAGAATGATAGGATTAAAAATTAGAGATTTTGAAATACTTGATTCTGAAAGTATCGAAGAGTTTGTAGAAGAAAATAATATTGATATAGCAATATTATGTATACCTAAAAATGGAGCACAAGATGTTGTAGACAGACTTGTGAAAGTTGGTATAAAAGGTATTTGGAATTTTGCTCCATTAGATTTAGAAGTTCCAAATGATGTTATCGTTGAAAATGTAAATTTAACTGAAAGTTTATTTACTTTATCATATCTTATGAACGAAAATAAATAGTATAAAAAAACTACCTACA